>Ga0209676_1000086_pt1 | contig 264155 bp, 246 predicted proteins | sample AraplaCvi_mLB_r2_FD_184282 | JGI IMG/M metagenome (GOLD analysis project Ga0209676, IMG submission 184282) | Arabidopsis root microbial communities from North Carolina, USA - plate scrape MF_Cvi_mLB_r2 (SPAdes) (version 2) | ecosystem: Host-associated > Plants > Roots > Endosphere | place... | reverse complement strand
TGCGACACCGCCCAGGTCGTCATCGCGGTCACCACACTGGTGGCCGACGACGATGCGCTCGGTCCGGTCAATGGAGGACTGGGAGGCATCGCCGGCAATGTGCTCACCAACGATCGTCTGGATGGCGTGCCGTTCGCGGCCGGTGCGGTCACGCTGACGCCCGCCAACAGTGGACCGTTGAGCATCGGCGCCGACGGTACCGTCACCGTGGCGGCCGGCACACCCGCCGGCACCTACAGCGCCAGCTACCAGATCTGCCAGGTGGCGCTGCCCTCGTCCTGCGATGGCGCCAGCATCTCGGTCAGCGTCACCGTGGCCGCGGCATTGAATGCGGTGGACGACGCCTTCGGCCCGGTCGATGGCGCGGCCGGCAGCGCCAACCTCGGCAATGTGCTCGGCAATGACACGGTGAACGGTGCACCGATCAACGGCGCCGCGTTCACCCTGGCGAGCACGGCTGTCGCACCGTTGTCGATCTCCCCCGCCGGCGTGGTGTCGATCGCACCCAACGCACCCGCCGGCACCTATTCCGCCACCTACACGTTGTGCGATGCCGGCGACCCTGGAAACTGCGACACCGCCTCGGTCGTGGTGCAGGTCGTGCGTGTGGACGCGCAGAACGACAGCTTCAGCCTGGCCAGCGGCATGGCCGGCGCCATCGTCGGCAACGTGCTCGGCAACGACACACTCAATGGCAGCCAGCCCAACGTGGTCACTGCGTTCTGGGGCGGCCTGTTCGACACGCACCTGAGCATCGAGCCGAACGGTGATCTGCGCGTGCTGGCGGGCACGCCCGCCGGCACCTACGCAGGCACCTATACGGTGTGCGTACGCGCCGCGCCGTCGATCTGCGACGACGCCGCGGTGACGGTCACCGTCGCCAGCGGACCGAGCGCGATCACCGCCGCCAACGACACCGGCAGCGCGGACGGCCGTACCGGTGGCATCGCCATCGCCAATGTGCTGGCGAACGACGCGCTGGCGGGCACCCCACCCACGACCGCGCAGGTCGCGCTGGCGGTGGTGACGCCCCCGGCGCATGCGGGCGTCGTGCTCGACCTCGGCAGTGGCGCGGTGAACGTGGCGCCCGGAACGCCGGCCAACAACTACTCGCTGCGCTACCGTGCCTGCGAGCAGGCGGAACCGGCGAACTGCGTCGAAGCGCTGGCCATCGTCGCGATCACCGCGGCCGCCATCGATGCGGTCGACGATGCCGCCGGCCCTGTCGACGGCATCGCCGGCGCACCGTCCGTGGTCAATGTACTGGCCAACGACACGCTGGCCGGCGTGGTGCCCGGCGCGGGCCAGGTGACGCTGTCCGTGGTCACCGCCTCCCCTGCCCTCGTCGTGCATGCGGATGGCAGTGTGGATGTGGTCTCGCTCACCGTCGCCGGTACGTACAGCGCGACGTATCGCATCTGCGAAGTCCTCAATCCGGCCAACTGCGACCAGGCGACCGTCACCGTCACCGTCGCCGCGGCGGCCATCGACGCGGTGGACGACATTGCGCCGTCGCCGGTGGGCGCGGCTGCAGGCGGCCAGGCCATCGCCAATGTCACGGCCAACGACACGCTGGCCGGCACGGCCGTGCAACTGGCCCAGGTGCTGCTGACGCAGCTGTCCAGCACGCATGCGAACGTGCAGCTCGATCCTGCCACGGGGGCCGTCGCCGTTGCGCCGAACACGCCGTCCGGCACGTACACCCTGGTGTACCGCCTGTGCGAACGGCTCAACAGCAGCAACTGCGATCAAGCCACCGCTACGGTCACGATCGCGTTGCCCAGCCTCGATGCCGTCGACGATGCCCCGGCACCGATACCCGGAGGCCTCGCCGCGCCGGACGTGGTCAACGTGTTGTCGAACGACCTCTACGACGGCGCCCCCGTCGCGCCGGAACGCATCGTGCTCGCGCCGGTCACGACGGGTCCCCTGAGCCTGCAGGCCGACGGCACGGTCGACGTCGCGGCCGGCACGCCCGGCGGCACCTACACGCTGGTCTATGCCTTGTGCGATGCGCTGACCCCCAGCCACTGCGACACCGCCACCGTCACGGTCGTGGTGCTGGCCACCACGCTCGCCGTCGCCGACGATGCCGCGCAGACGCCGCAAGGCGAGGCGCTGACGCTGCCCGTGCTGGCCAACGACACCTTCGCCGGCGCCGCGCCCGATCCGGCGCTCGTCACGCTGCAGGTCTCGCAGGCGCCCGCCAACGGCAGCGTCGCCGTGCAACCGGATGGCAGCCTGCGCTACACGCCGGCGCAGTACTACAGCGGCCCGGACAGCTTCCAGTACACCGTGTGCGAAGTCGCTGCGCCCGACAACTGCGCCACCGCGACCGTGACGGTGACCGTGCTGCCGAACACGGTCACCGCGGTGGACGACCAGCTGCGCACGCGCACCCGCACGACCGTCATCCAGGTGCTCGCCAACGACACGGTCAGTCATGCCCCGCTCGATCCGGCCTCGCTGTCGATCGTGCGTCCGCCCGCGCATGGCGAAGCGAGCTGTGCCGCCGGCAGCTGCACCTATGTCGCCGCTGCGGGTTTCACCGGCCAGGACCGTTTCGGCTACCGCGTCTGCGACGTGTCGGTGCCGAACGCCGTCTGCGCGGAAGCCGACGTGGTGATCGACGTGGAAGCCGCGCCGGCGGTATTGCGCGTTGCCAAGACCTCGGCGCAACGCACGGCTCGCATCGGCGACATCGTCCGCTATGCCGTCGTCATCGACAACGTCGGCGACGTGGATGCGACGCAGGTGACGCTGATCGACAGCCTGCCGGCGGGCTTCGTCGTGGTCGCGGGCTCAATCCAGGTCGGTGATGCGGACGCTACCGGCGCACCGGCCATCGCGCGGCCTTTCCGCATCGATGCGCTCGATATCCCGGTCGGCGAACGGGCCACCGTGACGTACGCGCTGCGCGTCGGTGCCGGCGTCGGGCCCGGCGTGCACACCAATCGCGCGGTGATGCGCGACGCCGACGGCACGGTGATCAGCAACGAGGCGACTGCGGATGTGCAGGTGGTCGGCGATCCGCTGCTTGAGGACAGCCTCATCATCGGCACCGTCTTCCATGACATCGATGGCGATGGTACCCAGGATGCCGGCGAGCGCGGACTGGCCGGCGTGCGCGTGGTGTCGGTCGAAGGACTGGTCACCGAGACCGATCCCTACGGCCGTTTCCACATCACCGGCATCGGCGGCGGCCGTTGGGCGCGCGGACGCAACTTCCTGCTGAAGGTGGACGCCGCCACGCTGCCGCCGGGCAGCCGCTTCACGACCGAGAATCCGCGCGTCCTGCGGATCACGCCGGGCGTGCCGGCCCGGTTCGACTTCGGTGTGCAGGCGCCACTGCCACCTCTACGGGAGGCACCGGCGAAAGGTGCCGCCTGTCCCGACGGCCAGTGCGGAGGGCCCTGACGATGCGAGCCTCCCCGTTGATGACAGCCATCGGCCTGGCCCTGCTGCTTCATGCCGGCACCGTGCACGCGCAGCCGGTGACACCGCCGGCGGACACGCCCGACGGGGGCGATCCTGCCTTCCAGGGGCCTGCAGGCAGCCTCGGCCGGTTCGTCGTCGATCTGCCGCAGGGCGGCACGCTGTGGGCGATCGAGGACCCCGCGCTCGGCGAGCCCGTGCTCAACGTGCAAGCCGCTTCGATGGTGCCGTTCGAGGATGGCCGGATCACCCAGCCGGTGCGCTTCCACGGATACAGCAACTACGCCGCGTTCTACGAACGGCTTGAGGTACGCGTTTACCGCGGGACCGATGTCGATCGTGTGCGTCCCGTCGCGACCTTCGAGCTCCCGGTCGGCGCGGTCACGCAGGCGCAGTGGGACGGTGTGCTGCCGACCGAACTGCGCCCACAGGTCGGCGACGCGCTGCAGTACGTCGCGCGCGCCTACGCCGCGGACGGCAGCTTCGACGAAACCGGCGCGCAGTCCATCCAACTGGTCACGCCGGCCGATCATGCGCGCGGTGTGCAGGTGCTGCGCGACCAGCTGCAGCGCGAACGTGCGGACAACATCGATACGCTGGGCGCCGAATCGCTCCAGGTCAGCGATGCCATCTACGGCACCAGCAACCTGCGCCTTCGCAACATCCCGGTGTATGGGTCGCGCGTCCGTATCCTGGGCCAGCAGATTCCGTCCACGATGCAGGTCACCATCGACGGACAGGTCTTCCCGATCGACCAGGAGCGCAAGTTCGTCGCCGAGTTCCTGCAGCCGGTCGGCTCGCATCGCTATGACGTCAAGGTCACGGCCGGCAAGGAGGTCGTCACCGAGACCGCGCTCGAGGTCGATGTCACGGGACGGTATGTCTTCGTCACCGCATTGGCGGACCTGACCCTGTCGCGCAACGAGGCCAGCGGCTCGACGGATGCCCTGGCCGACGACATCCAGCGCGATGACGGGTTCCTCAGCGAGGGCCGGCTGGCGTTCTACGCCAAGGGCAAATGGCGCGGCAAGTACCTGGTCACCGCACAGGCCGACACGTACGAGAGCGAACTGGGCAACCTCTTCGACGGCTTTTTCGACGCGCAGCCTTACGACATCTTCCGCCGCCTGGACCCCGACCAGTACTACCCCGTCTACGGCGACGATTCGCGCACGTACCGCGACGTCGACAGCCAGGGCAAGCTGTACGTGCGCGCGGAATGGGACCAGAACCGCGCGGTCTGGGGCAACTTCCTCACCGGCTTCGATGGCACGGAGTACGCCCAGTACCCGCGCGCCCTGTATGGCGCCGCACTGGACTGGCGTTCGCGTGCGGCAACGCCGCTGGGCGATCCTCGCAGCCTGCTGAAGGTGTTCGGCTCCGAAGCGCAGACGGCGATGGGCCACACCGAATTCCTGGGCACGGGCGGCAGCCTGTACTACCTGCGCCACACCGATGTGCTGCCGGGCTCGGAGCAGGTGGTGCTGGAGGTGCGCGACCCGACCACGGGCCGCGTGGAGACGCGCGTGAACCTGCAATCCGGCGTCGACTACGAGATGGACGACCTGCAGGGTCGCTTGCTGCTGACCCGCCCCTTGAGCCAGATCACCCGCGAGAACGTGCGTTCGCTGACCCGTGATGCGCCACTGGATGGCTGGCGCAACCTGCTGCTGGTCGACTACGAATACATGCCGACAGGTTTCGACGGCGACGACGCCACGGTGGGTGTACGCGGGCGCCACTGGTTCGGCGATCACCTCGCCGTGGGGGGCACCTATGTGGACGAGGACCGCGGCGGCGACGACTACGCCCTGCGCGGTGCGGACGTGACGCTCCAGGCCGGCCGTGGCACCTACCTGCGTGTCGAGCACAGTCGCACGGAAGCGACCGTGGCGCCGGTGTTCTATTCGGACAACGGCGGCCTGAGCTTCGTGCAGCGGAATCCGGCGACGGACGCGCGCTCCGGCAGTGCGCGCCTGATCGAGGCCCGCGCCAATCTGCAGGAGCTCGGCTGGACGACGCGCGAATGGACGCTCGGGGCATGGCGGCGCGACGTGGATGCGGGCTTCTCCATCAGTCGCCAGGACAGCGGCGAAGCCATCGACGAGTACGGCGCGGAGTTCCTCGGTCACCTGAGCGAGGACTTCAGCCTCTATGGCCGCTACACGCGCGCCGAGCGGGGCGCCAACGCGCTCGAGCAGGCCCAGCTGACGGCCGATTGGCAGATCACGCCCGACGGCCGCCTCGGCGGCGAACTGCGGCAGCTGTCCGAGACATCCAGCGGCATCGATGCCGATGCCACCCTGCTCGCGCTGAGCTACCGGCAACGGATCGGTGCGACGTGGGAACTGTACGGCGTGGGCCAGTACACACTCGACGACGATGGCGGCCGTTATCCGCGCAACGACCTGCTGACGCTCGGCGGCAAGTACCTGTTCGGCGACCGCTCGAGCGTGGGGCTGGAAGCGAGCAGCGGCAGCCGCGGCCAGGGCGCGAAGATGGATGCGGAGTACCGCTTCGGCCCCGATCACACCGTGTACGGTGCGTACAGCTACAGCACCGACCGCACCACGCGGGATACGTTGTTCGACCGCAGCCTGCAGACCGGCTGGACGCTCGGCCAGCGCTGGCAGCTCAACTCGCAGGTCAACGTCTACAACGAAAGCCAGTTCATCCAGGAGCGCCAGCGCGGCACCGAGGGCCTGGTGCACACGGTGGGCATGGATGTCCGCCCTGCCCCTTCGTGGAACCTGGGCTTCACCGTGATGGACGGATCGCTGGATGCCACGACGGGCCACGTCGACCGCCGCGCTTACAGTGTCACGGGCGGACGCACCGATGCCCGCACCGACTGGTCGAGCAAGCTTGAATACCGTCGCGATACCGGTGCCGAGCAACGCGAGCAGTGGGTGACCACGCACCGGCTGCTGCACCGCCTCAACGAAGACTGGCGCGTTGCATTGCGTGCCAACTACGCCGACACCCAGGATGACCTGAACCCCGCGGCAGGCGCGCGCCTGGCCGAGGCCAGCCTTGGCTTCGCATGGCGGCCACACGACAGCACGCGCTGGGCCGCATTCGGCAAATACACTTACCTCTACGATCGCGTGTCGGCGGGCCAGATCGATGCCGACCAGTACGACCAGCGATCGCACGTGCTGTCGCTCGAAGGAACATGGCAGATGGCGGATCGCTGGCAGATGGCGGGCAAGCTCGCCGGCCGCTGGGGTGAGTACCGGCTCGGTCGTGGCCAAGGTGCGTGGCTGGACAGCCGTACCGACTTCGCCGCGCTGCAATTGCGTTATCACCTGGTCCGCCGCTGGGACGCGCTCGCCGAACACCGCTGGCTGCGCGTGCGCGAGGGTGGCGACCGCAGTGGCTGGCTGATCGGCGTGGATCGCCAGCTCAGCGACCACTTCAAGGTCGGCGTCGGCTACAACTTCACCGACTTCAGCGGCGATCTGACCCAGCTGGACTACGACTACCAGGGCTGGTTTCTCAACGTTGCCGGTTACTACTGAACAGCTCGACCACGCCAAGGGCTAGAACGGGAATTACGCTAGGCGTGGACGGTTCCGCACTGTTTCTCATCACGCTGCCATACCGTCAGAAGCGTAGCGTGTGAAATCCCCGCCTGGTGATGACCGCATGAAACCCACCATGGCCATCCGCATCCGCCGTGCGCGCGTGGGTGCCGCGATGACGCAGGCGCAACTGGCCGATCAACTGGATGTACACCGGAGTGCCGTCGCCCAATGGGAGCGGGAACCCGGTGGCACCCATCCGAGTGTGGGGCACCTCTCGCAGATCGCGATCGCCACGAAGGTGGCGTTCGAATGGCTGGCCACGGGTCGTGGCGCCGAACACGCGCCGGCGCCGGGCAATCGCGATGCGCGGGTCTACGCGGCCAATGAGCTCGAAGCGGTGTGCCTGGATTCCCTGCGTCGTGTGCCTGCGCGCAAGCAGACCGTCATCTGCAAGCTGCTGGACGAACTGACCCGCAAGCGCTGAGGGTGCGCGCTACGCCTTTATCCAGGGCGCCAGCACGCGCAGCCAGTGAGGACGCCAGCTCAGCGTGAAGGCGATGGTGAGCGCTGCGCCCGCAAGCGCCATGAACCAGACCAGCACCGCCATCGTGGCGTGATCCGCGCCCAAGCACAGGCCCAGTGCGGCGAGCAGCGCGGTGCTCCCCAGCCAGCGCAGGGCTTTGAGGCGTCCCGGTGCCGGCGTGCGTCGCCAGGCCTGCTGGGCATGGACCTGCATCGACAACGCCAGCCAGCCCATGCCGGCGACGCTGCAAGCGAGCGCCAGCGCGAGCAGGCTGGCGGGAGACACGGCGTCAGGCACGTGCAGTCTCCTGCGATGTCGCGTGTCCTTGCATCGCCTTCTGACGCTGGCGCAACCTGATGGCGGCAAGGGCAGCCACTGCCGCACCGGCAAGGATGAACAGATCGACGCCCGCGACCGGCCAATAGCCGCGCGACAGCGTGCTGAGCAGGTGATCGCCTGTCGTCACCCAGTTCAAGGCGACCACGGAAACCGCGAGCACCGCGATGGCCCAGCATTGCTCGCGCCACGCGGGATTCACCAGGCCACGCGCCACCGGTGCGCTGCGCAGGCCTGCATGCAGGAATGCCAGTACCCAGGTGCCCCAGAAGGCATAGCGCTCCCAGTCGCCGCGTGCCGGCAGGTATTCCGGCAACAGGCGGTTCGCGGCCAGGATGCCGAGCGCAGCCAGCACCATGCCCGTCACCGTCGTCACTGCGAGCGCATCCACGATCCGCGCGCCCTGGCTGCCCAGCTGCGCGTGCTGTCGCTTGCGCTTCTCGACGAAGAACACGAAACCGGTGGCGATGCACACGGCGCCGGAAAGGCCGCCCAACACGTACAGCCAGCGCAGCAGCCAGTGGCGGAAGTGCTGCAGGTGCAGGCCGGTCAGGAATTCGGCGACGCGACCCACCGGAGTGGCTGCGGGGTCTTCATGGATCAGTTCGCCGGACGAGGCCTTGAAGTGGATGCCGTCACCGACCAGGGCGATGCGGTCGGTACCTGCGCGGTAGACGCTCACGTAGCCGTTGGCATCGCCGACGTGCTGGAGCACAAGGAAGCCCACATCGCCCGCCTTGCCGTTGGCCTGCCACCGGTGCTGCGCTTCGGCGACCATCGCATCGACATTGGCCAGGCCTGCGGGCACGCCGGCGCGTTCGTGGGGAAGGCCCGTTTCCTGTGCTTCGATCGCGGCATGCAGGTCGTGCAGTTCATGCAGCTGCGTGTGGCCGAGCGGGAAATAGTAGGTCGCCGCGAAGATCAACAGACCCGTGAAGGCGAAGAAGAAGTGGAACGGCAGCGCCACCACGCCCGTCAGGTTGTGCAGGTCCAGCACGCTGCGCAGGCGCGCTTTGCCCGGACGGAACGTGAAGAACTCGCGGAAGATCTTCCGGTGCATCACCACGCCGCTGACCAGCGCCGCCAGCATCACCAGCGCGGAGAAACCGACGATGAAGATGCCCAGGTTTTTCCAGTCGAGCGTCAACCCGTAGTGCATCGGGTAGAAGAACCCGCTGCCGACCTTCAGGCGATCGTTCGGCAGTGGCGTACCGTCCCGGGGATCGATGGTGGCATCGGCCCAGATCGTTTCTTCCGGATCCTTGGCGTTGGGCACCTCGTAGCCGGCGAACAGGGCCAGCACGGGATCGCGGTGCGTGGTGTACGCGCTCCAGCTGACCACGGTGTCGAAGCGCTCGGGCATCGGGCCGTTCACGCGCGGACGCACCGCGTCCACTGCCGCGGGCAGCGGCTGCATGCGCTCGAACGCGGGCCGCAGGATCTTCTCGTACGACGGCATCGGCTGTGGTTCGAAGCGCGTGGACGGGATCGCCCAGCGGTCGATCTCGCGATCGAAGACGGACAGCGCGCCGAAGAAGAAGGCCGCCATCAGTACGAAACCCAGCACCAGGCCGAACCAGGTGTGGAGCCAGGCCATGGCCTGCCGGAAGCTCTGGAACATGATGTCCTCCCCGCTCAGACCAACAGCGATTGCACGAACGAACCGGTCGCGGCGAGCGCGGCGCCACCGACGATGGTCACCACCCACACCCATCGCAGGCGGCGGGCCGCGAACGACCACAGGAACGCACCGAGGAACGCGAGCACGCCGATCATGCTGCCGAGGAACTCGGCATCGTGGAAATCCATGCCCACGGCGAACAGCAGGCTGGCGCTCGTAGCGACGACACCCCAGGCAAGCGCATAGCCGCCGAGGTTAGCAACCGCGACGCGCGCGATGACCTGCGCGCGCGGCGAACGGGAAGGAATCGCGGTCGTGGACATGGTGGCGTCGGCTACCTCACGTGCGTGGGATCAGAAACGGTATTCCAGGCTCAGCGACCAGTGGCGCGGCGCGCCGTAGTAGCCGATCTGGTACAGCGTGTTGATGTACTTCTCGTCGGTCAGGTTGCCGACGTTGGCGCGCAGGGTGGCATTCTCCATGAAATCCCATGCCGCGAACGCATTCACCACCGCATAGCTGCCCTGGCGCACGGTCTGCTGCGTGTAGCTCTCGACATTCGAGATGGCGCTCTGCCAGCGACCACCGACACCGAACGAGAAGGCCTCGTAGTTCGGCAGGCGTGCGCTGAGCATCAGGTTCGCGGTACGGCGCGGCACCCAGTTGTAGGTCAGCGTGCCCTCTTCGCCGTCCATCTTCAGGTGGGTGTAGCCGAACACTACATCGACGTGGTCGGTGAGCTTGCCGGTGGCTTCGAATTCCCAGCCCTTCGATTCCACGTCCTTGGCGACGTAGTAGTTCATCAGGGTGTCGGGGTTGTAGCCCTGGTAGGTCGCCAGCCCTTCCTGCTCCGCCGAGAAGTACGCCAGCGTGGTCAACAGGCGGCTGTCCAGCCACTCCGCCTTGATGCCGGCTTCGTAGTTCACGCCTTTCGAGGGTGCGAGGTAGAAACCGTCGAAGTCGCGCTGGTCCTGCGGCTGGTAGATGTCCGAATAGCTGACGTAACCCAGGATGTTCTCGTTGAAATCGTAGGTCAGGCCCGCGTAGGGGCTGGTGTTGCTCTCGGTCTCGGCGAACGGCACGCCGTCGTTGTTGCCGTCGCGGTGGTACTCGGCGAAGTTGACGCCGACGATGGCCTTGAAGTCTTCCGTCAGCGCGATGCGGGTCGCGCCGAACGCGCGCTTCAGCCGCTGATTGAACTCGCTCGAGGCGACCTGCGCGCCCCAGACGGGTTCAGGCACGGCATCGCCTGCATACGGGAATGCCGGCAGCGGGCCGAACGCCAGCGAATCCGCCGGCGCCGGATTGAACCAGTAGCCCTGCTCGCTTTCCGACTGGCTGATGCCGAACATCGCCTCGTGCTCGCGTCCGAACAGCTGGAAACGGCCATTGAGGGTCAGATCGACAAGGTCCGAGGTGAGTTCGTCCTGACCCTTGTAGGCCCAGCCGACCAGACCGGTGCCGGTGACCGGGTCGAGGCCGGTCATCGAGTAGGCGAAGAACAGCGCATCGTCGTTGTCGCCCTTGCGGTGGTTGTACGTCGCTTTCAGCTGCCAGTTGTCGCCGAGCTGGTGCGTGTATTCGACGAAGGCGGTCTGCGTGTTCGTATCCCAGTAGGTCCAGTCCAGCGTGGTGGACGCGCCCACGTCCCACGACGGCTGCGTGCCATCGGCATTCACGAACGGCAGCGCGCCCCACATGTTGCCGGTGGTGTCGGCCTGTTGCCAGGAGTAACCGAACGCGAGCGTGCCGTTCTCGCCGATCTGGCCGTCGATCACCGCGTAGCCGAAGGTGCGCTCGGTTTCGAAATCGCGCAGGTAGGAATCGCCTTCCTCACGCGCCACCACCACGCGACCGGCCCAGGTGCCGACGTCGTTGAAGGGCATGGAGTAATCGAACTCCACGCGGCGCTCACCCCAGGAACCGATCTTCACGCCCACCTTGCCCTCGGCATCGTTGGTCGGGCGCTTGCGCACGTAGTTGATGGTGCCGGCCGAGTTGCCGACGCCGGTCAACAGTCCGTTGGCGCCGCGGATCACCTCCAGCTTCTCGTAGCCGAACGCATCCATCGCACCGGTGGCGATGCCCCAGTCGTTCGGCATGCCGACGCCGTCGATCTGCGTGCTCTTGATCTCGAAGCCGCGCGCGAGGTAGTTGGTGCGGTTGGTTTCCCACTCTTCCACCTGGATGCCGGTGGCCAGTCGCAGGGCGTCGTTGAGGCTGTCCGCGCCGAACTGGATCATCTGTTCGTTGCTGACCACGCTGATCGACTGGGGCGTTTCCTTGATGGCCAGATCGAGGTTGGTGGCGCCGTTGCTGACGCGGTTGGCGCGCTGGCCGCGGACCAGCACGGTGTCCAGATCCGTCGCAGTGGCCTCCGCAGCGCCCTGCCCGCCTGCCGCGTCCTGCGGCGCCGCCAGTGCGGCCGTCGAACCGCTGGCCAGCGCCAGACAGATGGCGACGCGCAGGGCATTGCGGGCGGTCAGTTGGGTAGCTGCCGGGCGGATGTGGCGCGGATACGGACGCGAGGTGCTCATGAGTAGGGGCTTTGAAGACAGGGGGAGAGGAAGGCGCACGCTCTCGCGCGCCGGAGCCGCGTTGCCTGCGGCGACGCGTCTTCAGCGCAAGTGGCGAGGCACTTGACGGCCCCTATTAAATGCGAATGATTGTCATTTTGCAAGCAGCCTGAACAGGGCAGCCGACGCGCGGCCGGCTATGTCGATCAGGGGGAGCCGCCTGTGGGCGCCTCGCCCAACCGCTGAGGATGGCTGTAGACGACATGGCGCCCCGCACGCGTGAAACCCACTAGCGTCATCCCGCACCCGCGGGCCAGGTCGACTGCAAGCGCAGTGGGCGCGGAAATGGCGGCCAGCAGCGACATGCCCGACGCCGCAGCCTTGGCGACCATCTCGTAACTGGCGCGGCTGGTGATGAGCGCGAACCCGTTCGAGGGATCCATCCCCGCGCGCCCCATCGCACCAATCAGCTTGTCCAATGCGTTGTGGCGCCCGACATCCTCACGGACGAGTCGCACGCGCCCATCCCGGTCGGCCCACGCGGCCGCGTGGATGGCGCCGGTGGCCGCATTCAGCGGCTGCCGGGCTTCAAGCATCTGCAGGGCGCGCTCCAGCGCGTCCGCGTCGATGGAAGCACCCTGCCCCACGGGGTCGGGCTGTTTGATGACATCTTCCAACCGCCGGTGGCCGCAGATTCCGCAGCCGCTGCGGCCGGGAAGCCAGCGGGCTTCATCCTCTGCCGAGCGACGTGGCAGGCGCTCCGGCGTGTGGAGGTCGAGCTGGATCCCTTCGATCAGGACCTGCACCTCGACGGAAAACAGTCCCCCGATCGCGATGCCCAGTTCCGTCAATGCGAAACCGTGCGCGAAGTCCACGAGGTCTATGGGACTGGCCATCATCACGGCCAGCGGCTCGCCGTTGAGATGGATCGCGAGCGGTACCTCTTCGGCAAGCTGATCCTGTAACGGGGTGGCCGCCCCGTTGCGGATCTCCACGACGTCGCGACGCGCCAATCCCGGCGTGTGGCCGCCGTCAGTCGACATCGGCCACCGTATCGCGCGATTTCGTGATCCGCACGGGAATGGACTTGTACGCAGGCGTTCCCGATCGGGGGTCGTGGCTGTCCAGCGGCACCAACCGGTTGCCTTCCGGGTAATACATCGCCGCCGACCCCCGTGGCAGGTCGTACCGGACCGCAATGAAACCCGACACGCGTCGCGGGTTATGCCCGTCACCAGGCACGTACGACGCGATGTCGATGCGGTCGCCGTGCTGCAGGCCACGCGCTTCCAGGTCGTCGGCGTTCATGAAGACCACATCCCGACGACCACTGACGCCACGATAGCGATCGTTGAACCCGTAGATCGTGGTGTTGTACTGGTCATGCGAGCGGATCGTGGTCAGCGTAAGCAGGTCCTGCGTGCCCGTCGAAGGGTCTTCACCGAGGCCCGGCGCTACCAGGAAACGCGCCTTGCCGAGGCTGCCCCAATCGCGCTCCGATGCGCCGATGTACAGGCGGAAGCCGCCGGGCTGGCGCACGCGCGCCTTGTAATCCTTGAAAATCGGGAACACGGCTTCGATGGCATCGCGGATGCGGTCGTAATCTTCCACCAGTCCGTTCCAGTCCACCTTCGTCTGCGGAAGCGTCGCGCGTGCGATGCCAGCGACGATGGCCGGTTCCGACAGTAGATGCTCGGACGCCGGCGCAAGCCCGCCTTGCGAGGCGTGCACCATCGACATCGAATCTTCCACCGTCACCGATTGCAGGCCACCGGCCTGCATATCCCGCTCCGTGCGTCCGAGGCAAGGCAGCAGGAAGGCCTGCCTCGCAGGGATCAAATGCGAACGATTCAACTTGGTGGCGATATGCACCGCCAGATCGAGGTTCCGCATCGCCGGGAGCGTGGTGTCCGGATCGGGCATCGCCACCGCCAGATTGCCGCCCATGCAGATGAGCGCACGCGAACGTCCATCGCGAATCGCACGCACCGCTTCCACCGCATCATGGCCGTGCGTCAGCGGGAACTCGAAACCGAACGTCCGCTTGATCGCATCGACCAGCGACTGAGTGGGTTTCTCGGTGATGCCGACGGTACGGTCGCCCTGTACGTTGGAATGCCCGCGGATCGGCGCGATCCCGGCGCCTTTGCGGCCCATGTTTCCGCGCAGCAGCAACAGGTTCGCCATCTGCTGCACGTTCTGGGTGCCGCGACGGTGCTGGGTCATGCCCATGCCGTAGCAGATGATCACGCGATCGGCACCTGCGTACAGGCGCGCCGCAGCCGAGATGTCGTCGCGCGACAGGCCGGATTGCTCGACGATGTCGTCCCATGATGAGGCAGCGAGATCGGCCCGCAAGGCATCGAGGCCCTGCGTGTGCTCGGCGATGAAGGCGTGGTCGAGCACACCCGGACCACCAGCGGCCACATCGTCGGCATCGGCGTCGAGCAGCCACTTCATCATGCCCTTGAGCAGGGCGAGGTCGCCGCCGATCTTCACCTGGTAGTACGTCTGCGCGATCGGCGTGGCGCGGTTGGTGAGCATCTCGGCCGGGTCCTGCGGCGAGGTGAAGCGTTCCAGCCCGCGTTCGCGCAACGGATTCACCGCGACGATCGGCACGCCCCGGCGCGACACTTCGCGCAGCGTGCCGAGCATGCGCGGATGATTGGTGCCCGGATTGTGGCCGAAGCTGAAGAGTGCGTCGCAGTGCTCGAAGTCCTCGAGCGTCACCGTCCCCTTGCCGACACCAATGGACTCCGGCAGGCCGACGCTCGTGGCTTCGTGGCACATGTTCGAGCAGTCGGGGAAGTTGTTGGTGCCGTACTCGCGCACCATCAACTGGTAGAGGAAGGCCGCCTCGTTGGACGTTCGCCCGGAGGTGTAGAACTCCGCCATGTCCGGATCCGGCAACGCCTGCAGCGCTTCACCGATACGGGAGAACGCATCCTCCCAGCTGATCGGCACGTAACGATCCGTCACTGCGTCGTACGCCATCGGGTGGGTGAGCCGGCCTTCGTCTTCCAGTGCGTGGTCGCTCCACTCCCAGAGGTCCGCCAACGCATGGGCGGCGAAGAAGTCGGGCGTGGCGCGCTTGCCGGTGGCTTCCCACGACACCGCCTTGGCACCGTTCTCGCAGAACTCGAAGGACGACGTGTGCCGCGGGTCGGGCCAGGCACAGCCGGGGCAATCGAAGCCGGCCGGTTGATTGACGCGGCGGAGCGCGGAGGTTTCGCGCCCGACGGCCATCTGGCCTTTCACGGCACGCGCGACGGCCGCCAGTGCGCCCCATCCGCCTGCCGCACCGTCGTAATCGTCGATGCCCGGCACCTTGCGCTCACTCATCGGGCTCTCCTGTGCGGCACGTGACGATGCATCGCGGAAGGATACTCCAATGCCTCCGTGCAGCAGGTCGAAAAGTAAATCCAGCGGCGTGTGAACCGGCCGCTCAGGATCGCACTGCTAGCATGCGCCGACTCCCTTGCGAGAACGCCGCCGCTTCGTGATCCGCCTAGTGCTTCCCCTTACCGCGTTGTTGGCCAGTGTCGCGCTGCTGCTCGGCGGCAACGGCCTGCTGGGCACGCTGCTCGCGGTGCGCAGCCAGACCGAGGGCTGGGGCGAACAGACGACGGGCCTGGTGATGTCGGGCTATTTCATCGGGTTTTTCCTCGGTACGTTCACCGCACCGCCGCTGATCCGGCGGGTGGGCCACATCCGCGCGTTCGCCTTCCACGCGGCACTGGCAGCGGCGGCCGTGCTCATCTTCCCGCTATGGACGGACCCCGTCGCGTGGATGGCATTGCGCATCGTCACCGGCATCGCGCTCGTCGGCCTGTGCACCGTGATCGAGAGCTGGCTCAATGCGCAGTCCGCACCGGAACACCGGAGCCGGGTGTTCGGTGTCTACATGGTGGTGTCGCTGGTGGCGCTCGCCGCGGGGCAACTGCTACTCGATCTCCAGCCCCCGCGTAGTCCCGTGCTCTTCAGCGTAGTCGCCATCCTCTTCGCGCTCGCGATCCTGCCGGTCAGCATCACCCGGCTCGCGCCCCCGCCCATCGCGACATCGCCCCGCGCCCGCATCCTGCAGGTCTGCCGTACGGCACCGAGTGCCGCTGCGGGCGCATTGCTGGCGGGTATGGCGCTCGGCGCATTCTGGGGAATGGGCGCCGTCTACGCCGCGTCGCTGGGGTTCGACCGGGCCGGCATCGGCGCGTTCATGGCGGCCACCATCCTCGGCGGCGCCGCCCTGCAACTCCCCATCGGCCGGTTGTCCGATCGTGGCGATCGTCGCAGCATGCTCGCCGGTGTCGCGGGACTGGGGGCGGTGGTCGCCGCCGGTGCGCTGCATCTGGATGCCGGCGCTCACGGCGGTGCGCTCGCCGTGTTCTTCCTGTTCGGCGGTCTGGCGTTCGCCCTGTATCCCCTTGCGGTCGCCCACCTGCTGGATCGCTTGCCGGCCGAGCAACTGCTAGCGGGCTGCAGCGCCCTGCTGCTGCTGAACGGGATCGGCGCCGCCATCGGTCCCGCGGCGGCGGGCGTGGCGATGGAACGTTGGGGCCCCTCGGCCCTGCCCGTCTTCTTCGCCGCCACGCTCGCCCTTCTGGCCGTGGTGGCCGGAGGACGTCGCCTGCTGAAGGCGCGCCATCTGCTTCATCCGGCGCGCTTCCATCCCATGGTGAGGACGACGCCCGTTGCCCTCGAACTGCTGCCCGAGATTCCAGACCGTCCACTGCGTGGGACCCACGATCCGCGACGGGATTGATCCCGATCAATGCACCGGCGAGTGCCGCGGCCTAGCCTGTGCGCCATGGGCACAGTCTCTCCTTCCCCCTTGTTCGATGCGGACCTGCTACGGCGCTATGACACGCCGGGACCGCGCTACACCTCCTACCCGACGGCGCCGCAGTTCAGCGCGTCGTTCGGCGCGCAGCAGCTGCGCGAGCATGCCGATGCCAGCAACCAGGCCGAGCATGTGCGGCCGCTGTCGCTCTACGTCCATGTGCCGTTCTGCGCCAGTCCGTGCTTCTACTGCGGCTGCAACCGGGTGATCACCCGCGACAAGGCACGAGGCGAGCTGTACCTGGATTACCTGTATCGCGAGATCGCCCGGATGGCGCCGCTGTTCCAGAGCGGCCGACCGGTGACCCAGCTGCATTTCGGTGGCGGCACGCCGAACTTCCTGGCGCCCGCACAGATCGCCGACTGCGTGGCCGAGCTCCGCAGCCAGTTCAGCTTCACTGCGCACGACAGGATGGACTTCTCCATCGAACTGGACCCGCGCTCTGTCACCCCCGAAGACATCGCCGAGTTGGCCCGCGTGGGGTTCAACCGGGCCAGCCTGGGCGTGCAGGATTTCGATCCGGTCGTGCAGAAGGCGGTGAACCGCGTGCAGGGCATCGAAGACACGCTGGCCATCCTTGAGGCGTGCCGGTCCCATGGGATGCGCTCGGTGAACATCGACCTGATCTACGGCCTGCCCAAGCAGACGCGGGAGGGTTTCCAGCGCACGCTGGACGTTGTGCTGGAGGCGCGGCCCGACCGGATCGCGGTTTACAGCTATGCGCATCTGCCGCAGTTGTTCAAGCCGCAGCAACGGATCGCACTGGAGGATCTGCCGGACCCTGAAGCGAAGCTCGGACTGTTGCAATGCGCGATCGAACGGCTGGTGGCGGCGGGCTACCTGTACATCGGCATGGATCATTTCGCGTTGCCGGGCGACGATCTCGCACGCGCGCAGGCACGAGGCGGGTTGCACCGGAACTTCATGGGCTACACGACGCACGCCGAAAGCGACCTGGTCGGGTTCGGTGTCAGCGCGATCAGCCACATTGGCGACAGCTTCAGCCAGAACCCGCGCGACATCGCCAGCTGGGAACGCGCCATCGACGACGGTCGCCTGCCCGTGTGGCGGGGCATGCCGCTGGACCAGGACGATGTGCTGCGGGCCGACGTCATCCAGGAACTGATGTGCCATGGCCGCCTGGACTATGCGCGGATCGGGCGCCGCCATGGCATCGATTTCATCGAGTACTTCGCTGATGCATTGCCGCGGCTGCAGGTATTGGCAGGCGATGGCCTGCTCGAGTTCACCCGCGCGGGATTCCGCGCGACGCCACGTGGCCGATTGCTGCTGCGGGTGATCGCGATGTGTTTCGACCGCTACCTGCAGGCCGTGCCGCCGCAGGACTCGCCGCGCTTTTCGCGGACCGTCTGATACTGCCTCATCAGCGACAGGCGCTGTTGACGGCGTCATCGAGTGCACGGCTCATCGCGAAGTCGCGTTTCAGACCCGCGCGCGCGTAGGCCGCGTCACGCTTCTTTTTCGCGCGCTCGCACGCCACGGGGTCACGGTGCATCGAGATCACGGCGCCCTGTGAGGCCGCCTGGCGTCGCGCGCCGCGGCGCCCACGTCCTGTGTCGATGACGGTCGCCTCCTGTGCCGTGGTGGCCGATCGCGCCGGAGCAACCGGTGCCGGCGGGTCTGCCGGATAGTCGCGGACCCATTCGGTGCGCTGTGTCACGGCGCACGGGGTGGCCTGGAACACCGTGTGTCCTTCCGCACTCCGGCATTTGTGCACGGTATCGCCGGCCCAGGTCGAACCGCCCGCGGCGACGAGAAGGCATGCCAGCAGGATGCAGTACGAGCACGACGAGGGCGAGGACATGGCCGACTCCTTCCGAGGACACGCCCAGCATCCGCCCCGGGACGTCAGCATCGGCATCGGCGCAGATCCCGCCGTGCTGTCGGGTTTCCCCGGCATTCACCGCTTCGTCACCCATGGCGGTGCGAGATGTAGGCATCCTCTTCGCGAGACGCGCCATGGCCACGGCCTACCTGTATCTCAATGCACTGCTCTACCTGCTGCTGGCGATCTGGTGCACGTTCGCGCCCGCGCGAACCGCTGCGGCGGTCGGCTATGCAAGCCTCAGCCGTTCGGGCCAGACGGAGTACCTGACGATCTATGGCGGCTTGCAGCTGGGCCTGGCCTTCCTGTTCGCCTGGTTCGCCTGGACACAGCAGATGCGCACGGGTCTGGTGCTGGCGATGGCGCTGTACATTCCCATCGTGCTGTATCGCAGCGTCGCGTTGCTGCGCTGGTGGCCCGTCGAACCCGCAACGCTCGTGCTGGCGGCGACCGAATGGCTGATGCTGGCGGCGGCCCTGTGGTTGTGGTGGCAGGGCCGCGCCGCTTGACGCCACGTCAGAAGCTGATCGGCAACCGCGCCGTCAGCGTCAGGTCGGGCGTATCACGGGTCACGCCCACGCCCAGTGCGACGTTGAGCGACGTGCGATCGCTGAAGCGGTAGGTGCCGCCGAGCAGCAACGTGCCCAGCGTCGTCCGTACCGCACCGGCGACCTCCTGCCCGTCCTGCTTGGTCTTGTCGACGATGCTCTGGTCGTAACCGATGCTGATCGCGGCCTTCTCGTTGAGCGCGAGACCCATGCCCACGTTGAAGCCCAGGATGTCGCCGGCCTTGATGTCGCCCAGGAACTCCGTCTGCCCGCCCAGCACGCGCCGCGACACATCGCTGCGCTTGAAGTTGTGCAGATAGCTCAGGCTGCCGAAGAACACGACCGGATCGGACGGATACAACCAGGTGATACCCGGTTGCACGGCGTTGAATCCGCTGCCCGTGGGCAGGTCGAGCGGCAGGCCGGTACCGGTGGTGTTGGCCACGCAGCGCGTCACGCAGTCCGTGGTGACTTCGAACAAGTCTTTGCCGGTGCGGCTCTTGTAGCGCAGCCAGGCGATGTAGAACGGCTTGTCCGGACCGCCGCGGTTGAGCTGGTAGCGCCCGGTGATCTCGACATCGCCGATGCCGCTGCCACGCGCGTTGAACACCCGATCCTGCGCCGAGCCGGTGAAGATCTCTCGGCTGACCGTGTCGCTGTGGATGTAGACGTAAGGCAGCTTGGCCTCCACCTCCATCCGCCGGCTGACGCCGTAACGGCCGGTGAGCGTCGCGACCGCGGTGGTCGTCTTCACCTGGCGCACGTCGATCAGGCCGATCAGGATCGCCGGGATGATGGTGTAGCCCACCAACGCCACGCGATCATTGGCCGAATAGCCGTACTGAAGCGAAGGCTCCAGGACCAGCTTGCCCTTTGGCGTCAGTACGCCGGGCTGGTCGAAGATCTGCGCCACTTCCGGCGGCCGCGAGTCGCTTTCCGGGGCTTGGCCTACGCGTTCGGGTGCCTGTGCCTGGCCGCTCTGCGTGCCTTGCTGTTGCGCCGCCTGGCGAGCCTGCGGGGCGGCCGCCTGCGCGTACGTGGGCTCAGGCGGTGCGTCCTGCGACGGCGTGGCCGATGGCGGTGCGGGGCCGACCACGATGTATGGCTGCGAGGGCGCGACGTCGCGGAATGTCGGTGCCTGGTTGAGCGAAGGCACGATCACCGGGGCAGGCGCTCCGCGCGCGCGCGCATTGGCGAGCACTTCTTCATTCAGTGCGTTCTGGAGGTTGAAGATCTGTTGTTCCTGCGCGTGCATCAATGCGCGCATCTGCTCCAGGCGCTGGTTCTGCTCATTGAGCTGCCGCTGCAGCGCATCCAGGCGCGCGTCCGCGGTGATCTCGTAGGGTTGCAGAGCGACGGGGGGGGATTCCGCCACCGGTATCGGAACGACGCCGAGCGGCTCCTGTGCCCTCGCCTGCCCTGCCACGCCCAGCCCCACGGCCAGTGCGAGCGGTGCCACCTCGATCAACGACGTCCCTTTCATGATGTTCCCCTTGGGTAGGTAAGTGCCGTCCCGACCGTCCGCTGCGCGTCAGGGGCCGCCGGGTGCGCGGATCAGCGCATCCGTCAGCGCACCGTTGGCGTTGAGGTTCTGGTAGGCACCCAATGCGTCGGTGCCCACTTCGACGCGCGTGAGCGTGCGGATGTCCTGGTCGTCGAGCGTGTTCTGGATGACGATGCCGCCCGCGATCTGTGCGGGGTCGAAGCGGTTGCCATTGCCGATCTGCACCACCAGCCCACGATTGAAGTCGGCCAGGGCCTGGGCCTGCTCCGGCGTGATGCGCGCCACGTCAGGAATCTGCACGGCGATGCGCGCGGTGACGGCGCCATTGAGATAGACCACACGCTCGATGCCGAACGACAGCATCATGCCCGACGGCATCTGGAACCCGCCGCGCATCTGCGCCAGGCGGGCCGGGTCCACCGGGCGCCAGTCCGCACCGAGTTCGCCGCCCTGCCCCCGCGCGCCGGACGGCGCGAACAGCACCGCCATCAGCAACGCGACCCGCCATGCGGCATGCCTGGTCCTGTCCATGTCAGATGTCTCCTGGTCCGCGCCGGGGCACGGTGACGTTGCGCAGGCCATCGCGCTGGATTCCCATGTCGAGCGGCGCCGGAGGTGCGGTCTGCCAGTCGCGGGCCTGGTTGAAGCGGGCTTCTTCCCGCCGGTTGTGCACCACGAACATCACCCGGTTGTCCCACAGCGCTTCGAAGCGCGAGCGCGGCATGGCCCGGGTGCCCCGCGCAGGATCGCCGAGCAGCACGCGACCGTTGCGCAGCCCCTTCACGACGACGAAATGCCGGTAGCCGCGATCGTTGAGCAGCACGATCGCGGGCACGCCCTCATCCTGCAGCTTGTCCAGCGGAAGCTCGAAGCCGTCCGCCTCGTAGCCTTTGGAACGCAGGTAGCGGCGCATGTCCAGCAGCGAGAAACCTTCCTTCCGGATCCTCGCCTGGTCACCGTTGTTGTACATCTGCACGAACACGTCCACCTCGCTGACGGGGTAGCCGTACTGGTGTGTCAGCAGCGTTGCGGTCGCGGCGGAGCCGCAGCTGAAATCGTACTGTTGCGGCAGCGTGGTCTTGAACCGCGCTTCCTTCAGGCTGGTCAGGCGCACCTGGTAGCCGCCATACGGGACGCGCAGGTCGGTCGTCGCGGCCGATGCACCCCCCAGCGTCGCGAAGGCGCATGCGAGCGCGAGACCCCGCAGCCGATGACGCGGCTTCGGTGTCATGGCGGTCCGCCACCGGTAAAGTCGACGGTCACGATCATCGCGTTCTGGATCAACACGTTGTTGCCGGTGTTCTGGATGACGGTGTTGATGCCGCTGGCATTGTTGAAGGCGCCATCGGCGACGCTGTTGGTGCCGGTACTGACGTGATGCGCGGTGTTGCCGTCCACCGAGCCATCGACGTCGATCAGGTTGTCGACCTGCGTGCCGTCGCCGCCGCGAAGCCCCGCCAACCGGCCGGGATCGACGGTGCGCCCCAGTTCACTGACGGGCTTGAACGGCACCTGCATCGGTGCGGGTTCGATGATCGGTTCCTGCAACGGCGCGACGTTCGTCACGGCATCCACGGCCCAAGCCGCGGGTGCGAGGGTGCAGGCACTCAGGACTGCCAAGTGCAATCCCCTCCTTTGATGCGTAAGCATGGTCAGTCTCCCTTGCCATGCGTTCCCCGTGCAGCCGGGCAACGCCCCGCCGACGGCGGGACGCTGGCGTCCGCGCGGGATGCCCCGGCCGGTGAAGGCCAGGGCATCTGCGGAGCGCTTATGGGCCTACGGTCAGGTTGGCTTGCACGGTGATGCCCTGCTGGATCAGCGAGGCCATGCCGCTGTTCTGCGCGGCCACCATGATGCCGGCCGCGGACTGGCCGACGCTCGTCATGTTGTTGGACATGTCGAACGTGCCTGCGTCGACGGTGAGAGCACCGCCCGCGCCGCCTGCGCCGCCGGTCGCGCCGTTGCCGACGCCGCCGTTGCCATCACCACCCATCCCGTCGCCGCCGTTGCCGACGCCGCCCGCACCACCGGTCGCACCGACCGCGCCACTTGCACCGTCGCCGGCCGTCGCATCGCCATTGCTGGCGCTGGACGACGCGCTACCGTTGGTTGCGTCGCCATTGGTGGCATCGCCACCGGCACCGCCATCGCCTGCGGTTGCGGTCAGCGTGCCGCCTGCGCCGCCCGTACCGGTGCCCGCGCCGCCCGTGGACGTGGCGTCGCCGCCCGTGCCACTGCCTGCGCCGCCCGTGCCCGAGCCGTCGCCACCGGTGCCGGTGCCGTCGCCGGACGTGCCCGCCCCTGCGGTTGCGGTGCTCGCACCGCCCGTCGACGTCGCATCACCCGACGTGCCTGCGCCACCGGTCGCGGTGCCGTCGCCACTCGTGCCATCGCCCGCACCGCGCTCGCGCACGTTGCCGCTGCCGGCACCCGCATCGCCACCGGATGCTCCGGCGATCGAACCCGTGTCCCCGCTCGCGCTGCCGGCGTCGCCGCCGGAGGCACCACTGGCGCCACCACCGTCGCCGCCCCAGCCGCCGGCGTCGCCGCCGCGACCGCGACCGTTGCCGGCCGTGGCGTTGCCATCGCCGCCCCAGCCGCCGGCGTCGCCGCCGTTCGCGCCACGGGTGTCGTCGGTGTTGCCGCCGCGCCCGCCGTTGCCGGCCGTCGCGTCGCCGATCGTGGCGCTGCCGTTGGATGAATCGCCCGCGGTCGCGCTGCCGTTGTTGGCGTCGCCGCCGCTACCGCCGTTGCCACCGTTGCCGCCATCACCACCATCGCCACCGTTGCCGGTGCCACCGGCCGCGGAACCGCCGTGGCCCTTGCCGCCGTAGCCCGCGCCGCCCCGTCCACCATCACCACCGTCGGCGTTGCCCCAGTTCTGGGCGACGTTGCCGATGCCGTACACGGTCACGCCCGAAACGCTGCCTTCGAGCCTCGTTTCGGCCACGGCCTTGCTGTGGTTGAAAGAGTTGGAGAAGGTCGAGGTCGCGGTGCTGCCATTGTTGGCCGCGGTCGAGCCGTAGCCCTCGGCATTCGCACGGCCACGGTTGTTGCGGTTGTCGCCATCGTGCGTGCTGTTGTCGCTGTTATCCGAATTGTCGGAGTTGTCGCTGTTGTCCGAATTGTCCGAGCTGTCCGTATTGGTGCTGTTGTTGCTCATGTCGGCCGCGAGATTGACGAGGATGTCGTCTCCGGCTCCATTCTCCGTGTTGGTCTGCTGAGCGAATGCCTGTCCCGTCATTCCGAGCGCCAGCAATACGGCTGATGCGATCAGTGTCTTGCGAATGCACATGATGAGTCTCCTTGTGGCCGCTCCGGAGCCCAGGGGAAGCCCTGAAAAGCGACGGAGGTCACACTCCCACAGCATTCGTTAGCCATTTCCGGCTCGCGCGTTAAATTTTCGTTTGCCGATCTGCCGCTCGTCCGCACGCCGCATGTGATTGAAATATATGGCGGTGGATGTCCGGCGCCGGTGAGCCACTACGTTGCGGCGCACCGCTCTCTCACGAGGACATAGGCGACAGACTGGCGATGCGGGCCCCTGCCCAGACCAGCACCAGGCCAGCGACGAGGGTCGCGGCGAGGTACGCCAGCATCATCGGAGGCCGGCCTGCTCGCAGGTAGGTGAGGCACTCCACCATCAGGGCCGAGTACGTGGTCAGCGCACCCAGCACGCCGATCACCAGGAACGCGCGCCAGTACACGGCGGAAGCCCCACGCGCCTCGAGCCAGACCAGCAGGAATCCGGCGGCGAAAGAGCCGATCAAGTTCACGGCGAACGTGCCCCACGGAAAGCCGGTGCCCAGTTGCCTCAGCAGCAGGCCGCCGAGCGCGAAGCGGCCGGCCGCACCGAGTGCGCCGCCCGCCATCACCAACACCAGTTGCTGCCACCACAGCATCGCGTTCACCGGCATACCGCGCTCCCGTTCCGACTAGTCGCCGTGGCCTGCGTCGGCGCGCGCATGGCGGCGGGCTTCGCGCAGGCGGTCGAGTTTTTCCTTCAGCTTGATTTCCAGTCCACGCTCGACGGGCCGGTAGTACACACGCTCGCCCATCGCATCCGGAAACGCGGTCTGGTCCAGCGCGATGCCGCCTTCGGCGTCGTGGTCGTACTGGTAGCCGGTGCCGTACCCCAACGACTTCATCAGCTTGGTGGGCGCGTTGCGCAAGTGCATCGGTACCTCTTGCGTCCCGTGCTCGCGCACATCCGCCTTGGCGCTGTTGAAGGCCATGTAGCCCGCGTTCGACTTCGCGGTACTGGCCAGGTAGATCACCAGTTGGGCCAGTGCCAGATCGCCCTCCGGGCTGCCCAGGCGTTCGTAGGTGTCCCACGCGTCGATGGCCATCTGCAGTGCGCGCGGATCGGCCAAGCCGATGTCCTCCACCGCCATGCGCGTCATCCGGCGCGCCAGGTAGGCCGGGTCGCAGCCACCATCGAGCATCCGCGCGAGCCAGTAGACCGCGCCGTCGGGGTTGGAACTGCGCACCGACTTGTGGAGCGCCGAGATCTGGTCGTAGAACTGTTCGCCGCCCTTGTCGAAGCGGCGCGTCCGGTCGGCAAGCACCTGGACCAAGGTCTGCGGCGTGATGCGGCCACCCTCATCCGCCGCGAGCTCCGCTGCGATCTCGAGCAGCGTGAGCGCGCGCCGCACGTCGCCGTCGGCAGCGGTCGCGATCTCGAGCAGCGCGGCGTCGTCGACCTGCAACGCCAGTCCTCCGAGTCCGTGCTCGGCGTCGTCCAGCGCGGCCTTCAGCGCCTGGCGGATGTCATCGGGCGAGACCGCCTCCATCACGTGCACGCGACAGCGCGACAGCAGCGCCGAGTTCAGTTCGAACGAGGGGTTCTCGGTGGTCGCGCCGACGAAGATGATCGTGCCGCGCTCGATGTGCGGCAGGAACGCGTCCTGCTGCGCCTTGTTGAAGCGGTGCACCTCGTCCACGAACAGCACCGTGCGACGCCCGCCCGCGAACCGCTGCGCGGCTTCGGCCAGCACCTGGCGAACCTCCGGCAAGCCTGACAGCACCGCGGAGATGGCCTTGAACTCGGCATCCGCATAGCGGGCCAGCAGCAGCGCCAACGTGGTCTTGCCGCAGCCCGGAGGACCCCAGAGGATCATGGAGTGGACGCGCCCGCTCTCGACCGCACGGCGCAGCGCGCTACCCGGGGCAAGCAGCCGACGCTGCCCGACCATGTCGTCCAGCGTGCGCGGCCGCATCCGCTCGGCGAGCGGGCGCAGCGTCTCGGTATCGACGCTCAACAGGTCGGTCTGCGGTTCGAGGGGTGTTTTCGATCGGGCCACAGCCCATTGTAGCGACCCGACCCAAGCCACGCCGCGCGCTCAGTGCGCGCGCGGCAACAGGCTCAGGGGCCGCCGACCACGTCAACGCCCTTCGCTGGCACGTACTTGAAGGTACCCGCCGCGAATGCGGGGTTGCGCTTCCAGCCGGAGAAGGTGATCTCGGTGCGCTGGCCCACGGCGTCCTTCACTTCCATGCTGACCAGCGTGCCGTTGGCGAACGCCAGCCGTGCGGTCTGGAAGCTGGCATCGCCCTCCTGCTTCGGCGTCAGGGTCAGCCACTGCACGCCACCCTGCCCGGCCGCTTCGGCGACCTTGAACTGCTGGTCGAGTTTGCCGGGATCGATCAGGGCCGCGAGCGGGCTGTTCTCTTCCTCGATGCCCTGCTCGCGCACCGTCGCCTGCTGCAGGTCGGGGTCGTAGACCCACACCTTCTTGCCGTCGGCGACGATCAGTTGCTCGTACGGCTTGTTGTACTCCCAGCGGAACAGGCGCGGCGCGGAGAGCGCAACGCGGCCACTGGAGCTTTCCTTGAGCTTGCCGCCGCCGTCGTACACCTTCTGGGTGAACTGGCCGTCCAGCCCTTTCAGGCCGGTAGTGAAGGTCTTCAGTTCGTCGCGGGCGCCCGCGAGCGCGGTCGTCGCGAACAGGGCGGTGGCGAGCAGGGCGTAGCGTGCGGTGCGGAGCATGGGCGTTCCGGATTGGGGGACGTGATGCGGAGTGTGCAGGGACGAAACTGAACAGGCCGCAGACCCGTGCCGGGTGTCTGCGGCTCCATTCAGGCGGTGGGTCAGCGCGGTGGCGGGGGCGCGAGCACCTGACGGTCGCCGTTGTGCTCGGGCGGCGTCACGACGCCGGCGGCCTCCATCGCTTCGATCAGGCGCGCGGCACGGTTGTAACCGATCTTCAGGCGGCGCTGCACACCGGAGATCGACGCGCGCCGGCTCTCGGTGACGATCTTGACCGCCTCGTCGTACAGCGGGTCGGACTCGTCGCCACCGCCGCCGCCGGATTCCGGAAGGCCCGTCGGGCCGACGACGATGCCGTCCCCCATGGTCTGGATCTCTTCCAGCACACCTTCGATGTAGTCGGCGCTGCCACTGGCCTTGAGGTGTTCGACGACGCGGTGGACTTCCTCGTCGCTGACGAAGGCGCCGTGGATGCGCTCCGGCATCGCGGTGCCTGGCGGCAGGTACAGCATGTCGCCGTGGCCGAGCAGCGTTTCCGCGCCCGACTGGTCCAGGATCGTGCGCGAGTCGATCTTCGAACTGACCTGGAACGCGATGCGCGTCGGGATGTTGGCCTTGATCAGGCCGGTGATGACGTCCACCGACGGGCGCTGCGTGGCCAGGATCAGGTGGATGCCGGCGGCGCGCGCCTTCTGCGCCAGGCGGGCGATCAGCTCTTCGACCTTCTTGCCGACGATCATCATCATGTCGGCGAATTCGTCGATGAAGATGACGATGAAGGGCATCGGTTCCAGCGGACGCGGTGCTTCCGCCAGATCGGGGTTCGGCTTGAACAGCGGATCCATCAGAGGCTGGCCCGCGTCCATCGCGTCCTTGACCTTCTTGTTGAAGCCGGCCAGGTTGCGCACGCCCACCGCGCTCATCAGCTTGTAGCGGCGCTCCATCTCCGCCACGCACCAGCGCAGGCCATTGGCGGCCTCCTTCATGTCGGTGACCACGGGGGCCAGCAGGTGCGGGATGCCCTGGTAGACGCTGAGCTCCAGCATCTTCGGGTCGATCATCAGCATCCGCAGGTCTTTCGGCGACGCCTTGTACAACAGGCTCAGCACCATCGCGTTGACTGCCACGGACTTGCCCGAACCGGTGGTACCCGCGACCAGCAGGTGCGGCATGCGTGCGAGATCGGCCACGGTCGGACGCCCGGCGATGTCCTTGCCCAGCGCCAGCGTCAGCGGGCTGCCGGACTTGTCGTACTCCTTCGATCGCAGCAGTTCGGACAGGAAGATCATTTCGCGGCTGGTGTTGGGAATCTCCAGGCCGATCACCGACTTGCCGGGAATCACGTCCACCACACGTACCGACTTCACCGACAGGCCGCGCGCGATGTCCTTGTCCAACGAGCTGATCTGGCTGACCTTCACGCCGGGCGCCGGCTCCATTTCAAAGCGCGTGATCACCGGGCCCGGATAGGCGCCGACCACCTGGGCATCGATGCGGAAGTCCTTGAGCTTGAACTCGATCTGCCGCGACAGCGTCTCGAGCGTCTCCTCCGAATAGCCCTTGGCCTGGGGCTTCGGGTCGTCGAGCAGCGACAGCGGCGGCAGGCCGGATTCGTCGCCGCCGGTGCCGTGGAACAGCGGGATCTGTTGCTCACGCTTGGCGCGTTCGCTCTTCTCGACCACCGCCGGCGCGGGCGGCTCGATCTTCACTGGCTCGCGTTTGGCGCGCGCGATGGCATCGGTCTTGCGGACGGTCTCGCGTTCTTCGCGCATCGCGCGGGTCTGCTGCCATTCGTTGGCCTGCTGGCTGCCGCGGCGGAACAGGTCGGGCAGCATCAGCACGTACTTGCCGATGCGCTCCATCACCGCGAACCAGGACAGCCCCGTGGCCAGCGTCACCGACGTAAGGAACAACACCAGCAGGAACAAGTTGCCGCCCAGCCCGCCGAACAGCTTCAGCATGGACTTGCCGACCAGCGTACCGAGGATGCCGCCCGCTCCGTCCGTGAGGTGCTCGGCCGATACGCCGCGCATGTAGAACAGGCCGGTCGCCGAGATGAGGAAGGCGACCATGCCGATGAGGCGCAAGGCGGGCCCCAGATCCGTCTGCCCGTCACCGTCGGTATCCATGCCGAACAGTGCGATCCATGCGATGGCACCGAGGATGATCGGAAGTACGAAGGCCACGTAGCCGAACAGCGACAGGAGCAACGCCGAGAGGTAGGCGCCAGCCAGACCGCCCATGTTGCGTACGGGCGCAGTCAGCGCGCCGGACTGGGACCAGCTGGGATCCTGGGGCGAGAACGTAAAGAGGCTGGCAAGCAGATACAGCAGCAACGGAGCGATCGCGATGAGGGCGAGATCGCGCCAAAGACGTTGCCGGCGCGGATTGGGCGCTACCGCCTGTTTGCGGGCGGCGGCGGGTGCCGCCTTCGATTTGCCGTTGTCCGGGAGCTGCTTCGCCACCTTGGGGCCAGACCTTAGGAAATTTCTGTTAGTGATTGATAGTAAACGAATCGTATGCGCCGCAACAGTCGGCCTTTCGGCCGACCGCAGACGGCCCGACGGGGCCGGATAGCAAAAACGCCGCGCGGTCGCGCAGCGTCTTCGATCGATCCTTCCGGGGGCTGGCCTGCATCACCGCTTTCCATCTGCGTGCCTTGATTCGACGGATACGCAACGCCACTCTATGTGCCTGCGGACGACACTCAAGGGCGTCGTTGCCTGCCTGATAACCACCTTTTCGCGAGTATACATGAGCACTTCGAAGCACTGCCGCCTGCTGATCCTGGGCTCGGGCCCCGCTGGCTGGACCGCCGCCGTCTATGCGGCCCGCGCCAACCTCAAGCCTGTCGTGGTGACCGGCCTGCAACAGGGCGGCCAGCTGATGACGACCACGGAAGTGGACAACTGGCCGGGCGACGCGCATGGGCTGATGGGCCCGGACCTGATGGCGCGCATGCAGGCGCACGCCGAGCGCTTCGAAACCGAGGTCATCTTCGACCACGTCCATACGGCAGACCTGTCCAAGCGTCCGTTCAAGCTGATCGGCGACAGCGGTGAGTACACCGCCGATGCCCTCATCATCGCCACCGGCGCCACCGCAAAATACCTCGGCCTGGAGTCTGAAGAGGCCTTCAAGGGCCGCGGCGTGTCCGCCTGCGCCACCTGCGACGGCTTCTTCTACCGCGACCAGGACGTGGCCGTGATCGGCGGTGGCAATACCGCAGTGGAAGAGGCGCTGTACCTGGCCAACATCGCGCGCAAGGTCTACCTGGTGCACCGCCGCGACACGCTGCGCGCCGAGAAGATCATGCAGGACAAGCTGTTTGCCAAGATCCAGGCGGGCAAGATCGAGCCGGTATGGCACCACACCGTCGACGAAGTACTGGGCAACGAAGCCGGTGTCACCGGCCTGCGGGTGAAGTCGGTGCTGGACGACAGCACGCGCGAGATCGACATCCACGGGTTCTTCGTGGCGATCGGCCACACGCCCAACACCAGCCTGTTCGAAGGGCAGCTGGACATGAGCAACGGCTACCTGAAGATCCGCTCCGGCATCGAAGGCAACGCGACCGCAACCACCATCCCCGGCGTGTTCGCCGCCGGCGATGTGACCGACCAGCACTACCGGCAGGCCATCACTTCGGCCGGCTTTGGTTGCATGGCGGCGCTCGACGCGGAACGCTTCCTCGACAAGGACGCCTGATCCGCGCGGACGCGCTCCCTGCGTGGACAAGCTCCTGATCAAGCAGTGCCTGTTCTATGGCAGTTGGCTGGCCTGGCCGGCCATCGTCTGGCTGCTGTGGCGCTTGCGCCAGCGCAGGTCCCGCGCGTGGTCCCTGCTGCTGCTCGCGGGCGCCCTGGTGTTCGTATGGGCACGTTTCATCGAGCCGCAGATGATCCGGGTGCAGCACACGGCCATCGCCGGCACCGGTGTCGAGGCGAAGATCGCGCTGGTCAGCGATATCCACCTGGGCGTCTACAAGGGAACCGGGTTCCTGGAACGCCTGGTGGACCGCCTCAATGACCAGCCCATCGATGCGGTGGTGATCGCGGGAGACTTCACCTACGAGCCCTCCGATGCATCGCTGGACAGGATGTTCGCGCCGCTGGCGCGCGTGAAGGTGCCGGTCCTCGCGGTGCTTGGCAACCACGACCAGCAGGCTCCGGGCCCCGATATCGATCAGGCGCTGCGTGATGCGCTTGCCGCTCACCGTGTGCAGAACATCGAGGGCCGTTTCGCCGACGTGGGCGGCCTCCGATTGGCGGGGCTGGGCGATCGCTGGGCGCTGAAAGACGACGCGGGCTTCCTGGCGACGGATGCGCGGCGCCCGGTCATCGTGCTGACCCACAATCCCGACAGCGCCATCCAGCTCGGGCCGGCCGATGCCGCGCTGGTCCTCGCGGGGCATACCCACGGCGGGCAGATCCGCATCCCGTGGCTGTATCGCCATGTCATCCCCAGCCAGTACGGGTTCGATCGCGGGCTGCAGACGCTGACGACGCCCCGGGGCGACGTGCGCGTGTACACCACGGTCGGTACCGGCGAGATCGGACTGCCGATGCGGCTGTTCAATCCTCCGACCATCGATGTACTGCAACTGGGCCCCTAGCATCGGATGACGATGCCGACCGTCCGCTTCCTCCCAGGTCTCGATACCGTGCCCGCCACGGCATGGGATGCGCTGCACGATGGCGACAACCCGTTCGTTTCGCACGCATTCCTGCAGGGGCTCGAAGTGCACGGCTGCCTGCGGGAGGAATGGGGATGGCAGCCCCATCACGCCACGCTCTGGGACGGTGAACGTCTGGTGGCGGCGGTGCCCGGGTATCTGAAGACCAACTCGCATGGCGAGTTCGTGTTCGATCACGCCTGGGCCCATGCGTACGCACAGCATGGGCTGGACTACTACCCGAAGTGGCTGGGGGCAGTGCCCTACTCCCCGGTCACCGGTCCGCGCCTGCTGGCGCGCGACGCGGCGCACCGCGCGATGTTGCTCGCCGCAGTGCAGGAAGAAGCGGGACGCCTGGGCCTGTCGTCGGCGCACGTCAATTTCCATCCCGGGGAAGAAGATGGCGCTTTCCCGCCTGACTGGCTCCCACGCCTCGATGTGCAGTACCACTGGCGCAATCCGGGGCACTGGGTGGATTTCGAGGGGTTCCTGGCGGACTTCGATCACAAGCATCGCAAGAACATCCGGCAGGAGCGCGCGAAAGTGGAGCGTGCCGGCGTGACGTTCCGCGTGGTGCATGGCGACGAAGCCAGCGAAGCGGACCTGCTGGCCATGCATGGCTTCTACCTGGGCACGTTCCGCGAGTACGGCAACTCGCCGGCGCTGACACTCGAGTTCCTCCGGCACCTGGCGGGCACCCTGCAACGCGGGCTGGTGATCTTCTTCGCCGAGCGCGATGGCCGCCCGATCGCGGGGGCCCTCTGCCTGCGCGGCGGCACGACCTTGTACGGCCGCTACTGGGGCGCCGATGTCCAGCTGCCCGGGCTCCACTTCGAAACCTGCTACTACCAGGGCATCGCCTACTGCCTGCGTGAAGGCCTGGACACCTTCGAACCCGGTGCCCAGGGCGAACACAAGATCGCGCGCGGCTTCCTGCCCACCTTCGTGCGTTCCAGGCACTGGATCGCGCATCCGGATTTCGCGGGCGCACTGGCGGCCTGGTGTGCCGAAGAGGCCAAGGCCGTGCGCCGCTATGCACACACGCTGCAGGGCCACTCCCCGTTCAAACAGCGCGATTGACGACGCACGCCGAAGGCCCGCGACTACAATCCCCGCATGCGCCAACGGCCCTTCGTCCTGCCCGCCGATCCCTACGCGCCCTTTCCCCCGGCGAACAGCGCCATGCGCGAACCGGATGGCCTGCTGGCTATCGGCGGCGATCTATCGCTGCCGCGGCTGCTCAATGCCTACCGTGCAGGCGTGTTCCCCTGGTTTTCATCGGGGCAGCCGCCGTTGTGGTGGTCGCCCGACCCCCGCACCGTCTTCCCGACCGATGGCGTGCGACTGTCCTCGCGCTTCAGGCGGGACCTGCGCCGGTGCGACTGGACCGTGCGCGCGGACACGGCGTTCGAGCGGGTCATCACGGCCTGCGCGCAGGCGCCGCGCCAGGGCCAGGACGGCACCTGGATCACCTCGGGGATGCGCCAGGCGTACATCGACCTGCACCGTGCAGGGCATGCGCACTCGGTGGAGGTATATGACCGGGATGTTCTCGTCGGCGGCATCTACGGGGTCTCGATCGGACGGATGTTCTTCGGCGAGAGCATGTTCAGCGCCCGATCCGGCGGCTCGAAAGTCGCGCTTGCGGCGCTGGCTTGCCGGCTCGACGAATGGGGGTGGCCGCTGATCGATGCACAGGTGGAGAACCCGCACCTGCTATCGCTCGGCGCGCAGCTGATGCCGCGCGAGGTGTTCCTCGAGAAGAGCCGTGCCCTGGTGGAACAGCCGGGCCTGACCGGCGCGTGGACTTCGCATTTCGGAGCACTGCCGCTTCTCCAGTTGGCGCAAGTCCGGGCGCCATAACGGAATTTTTGCACCGGGGGCCCGTCAGGCGTACAATGCCCGGCTTCATGGCTCACGCCATCCCTCGCGGCACAGCACAGGCTTACATGTCGAAAGACGATTCCATTGAATTCGAAGGCACCGTTGCCGAAACGCTGCCCAACACCATGTTCCGGGTCAGGCTGGAAAACGGGCACGAAATCATTGCCCACATCTCCGGCCGCATGCGCAAGAACTACATCCGCATCCTGACCGGCGACAAGGTGAAGGTCGAAATGACCCCATACGACCTGACCAAGGGTCGCATTACCTATCGCATGAAGTAATCTTCATAAGTATTTGATCAACAAGGCGGCCTTTGGCCGCCTTGTTCGTTTCTGGTGGGATGCGCCTGCCGGAAGGCCCCATGACCTTCCTCATTGGGCCACTGGTCACTGGCCCCTCAGGCAGATTCACGGGGCGAACGGCGGTACTACCGTGGGTGCCGGCCAATCCGGGCCGCCACAAGCACCCACCGCCATGAACGTCCGCCCCGCCCTTTCCCTGGCCCTCACGGGTCTGGCCTTCATTGCCTTCACCGCCTCGGCCAGCGAGTCGGCCACGGAGTGCGTTGATCTGGGATCCAATCAGGAAATCCTGCGGGCCGGCAGTGGCCAGCAGATCTTCCTGCGCGATGGCCAGACCCACTACCGGATCGGCTTTGCCAGGACCTGCGACTCCATCCAGACCACCTCCAGCCTGACCATCAGCACCGATGGGCAGGAGAACCGCCTGTGCCCCTCGGGCACGAAAGTCCGCACGAAGGAAGCGAACTGCGCCGTAAATGCGGTGGAGGTCATCAGCGCCGAGGAATTCGCGAAGCGCAAGAAGCGCGGCTCTCGCTGAGTCCCGTTTCCCCGAAAGCAAGAAAGGCGGCCTGGGCCGCCTTTCTTGTATCCCGCCCGCAAAGGGACGCCGGGCGTGCTGTCAGACGACCGCGGGCAGCAAGCGCTCGGGTTCGGCCTGCGCATCCACGATCAGTTCGCCATCGCGCACATCGATGCTGACGCGCCCGCCATTGACCAACTTGCCGAACAGCAACTCGTCGGCGAGCGGCCGCTTGACCTTGTCCTGGATCAGGCGCGACATCGGCCGCGCGCCCATCAGCGGATCGAAGCCATGCTGGGCCAGCCAGTCGCGCGCCGCCGGCGTGGCCGACAGGCTGACATGCTTCTCCTGCAGCAGCATTTCGAGTTCGATGATGAACTTGTCCACGACACGCAGGATGTGGTCGAAGCCCAGGCCCTGGAACTGGACGATGGCATCGAGGCGGTTGCGGAACTCCGGGGTGAAGCTGCGGCGGATGACTTCCATCGCATCGGTGGAGTGATCCTGCTGCATGAAGCCGATCGTCCGTCGCGAGGCCTGTGCCGCGCCCGCATTGGTCGTCATCACTAGGATGACGTTCTTGAAGTTGGCCTCGCGCCCGTTGGTATCCGTCAGTACGCCACGGTCCATGACCTGCAGCAGGATGTTGAAGATGTCCGGGTGCGCCTTCTCCACTTCATCCAGCAGCAGCACGCAGTGCGGCGTCTTGACGATCTTTTCGGTCAGCAGGCCGCCCTGGTCGAAACCGACGTAGCCGGGAGGCGCGCCGATCAGGCGACTGACCGAGTGCGGTTCCATGTACTCGGACATGTCGAAGCGGACCAGCTCGATGCCCAGCTGCAGCGCGAGCTGCTTCGTCACCTCGGTCTTGCCCACACCGGTCGGGCCGGCGAACAGGAAGTTGCCGATCGGCTTGTCCGGGTTGCCGAGGCCGCTGCGCGCGAGCTTGATCGCCGAGGCGAGCGTCTCGATGGCCGGATCCTGCCCGAAGATGACCATCTTCAGGTTGCGCTCCAGGTGCTGCAGCACGTCCTTGTCGGACGAGGAGACCTGCTTGGCGGGGATGCGTGCCATCTTCGCCACGATGGTCTCGATCTCCTCCACGTCGATCAGCTCCTTGCGCGTTTCCTGCGGCAGCAACCTTTGGCGGGCGCCCGCCTCATCGATCACGTCGATGGCCTTGTCGGGCAGCAGGCGGTCGCCGATGTGCTTGACCGACAGGTCGACGGCGGCCTGCAGGGCGTCGTCGGCGTAGGTCACGCCATGATGCGCCTCGTACTTGGGCTTGAGGCCCTGCAGGATCTGGTACGTCTCGCCCACCGTGGGCTCCACGATGTCGATCTTCTGGAAGCGGCGCGCGAGCGCACGGTCCTTTTCGAAGATGCCACGGTACTCCTGGAACGTGGTCGAGCCGATGCAGCGGAGTTCGCCCGACGCGAGCGCCGGCTTGATCAGGTTGGACGCGTCCATCGTGCCGCCACTGGCCGAGCCCGCGCCGATGATGGTGTGGATCTCGTCGACGAACAGGATCGCGCCCGGGATCTTCTTGATCGACGCGAGCACGCCCTTCAGGCGCTTCTCGAAGTCGCCGCGGTACTTGGTGCCGGCGACGAGCGCGCCGAGGTCCAGCGAATAGATGACCGCATCGAGCAGCACGTCGGGGACGTCGCCCTCGACGATGCGCTTGGCCAGGCCCTCGGCCAGCGCGGTCTTGCCGACGCCGGCCTCGCCCACGTACAGCGGATTGTTCTTGCGCCGGCGGCACAGGACCTGGATGGTCCGTTCGACTTCGTCGCCACGGCCGACCAGCGGGTCGATCTTGCCTTGCCGAGCGAGGTCATTGAGGTTGCTGGCAAATTCGGTCAGGGCGTCGCCCTTGCCCTCGCTCTCCCCACCTTCGGCCTTGCCCTCGCCTTCGGGGTGGCCCGCGGTGTCGTTTTCCTCACCCTGCTTGGCGATGCCATGGGACAGGTAGTTGACGATGTCCAGCCGGGTCACGTCCTGCTGGTTGAGGAAGTACACCGCGTGCGAATCCTTCTCGCCGAAGATGGCGACCAGCACGTTGGCGCCGGTGACTTCCTTCTTGCCGGACGACTGGACGTGGTAGACGGCGCGCTGCAGCACGCGCTGGAAACCCAGGGTTGGCTGGGTGTCGCGGCCGTCGTCTTCGGCCAGGCGGGAGACCGAGGCTTCGATCGCCTGTTCGAGGTCCGCGCGCAGGCGGTTCGCGTCCGCGCCGGTCGCCTTCAGGACGGCTTGCGCCGAGGGATTCTCCAGGAGCGCGAGCAGCAGGTGCTCGACGGTCATGAATTCGTGCCGAGCTTCACGGGCGCGCTTGTAGCACTGGCCGATGGTCTGCTCGAGGTCTTTGCTGAACATGGTTGCCTCCGGGGCCTATGCCGACAATATGCGGCTTGGCGGGCGGTTTTCCATCACCCTACCGGATTTCAGTGTTCAGGGATCGTTACCTTGTCTCGCTCGGCGGCGCCCCCACACCGTTCATGCCGGCCCGGCCTGCCCTGCCGGATCCCTCAGGACTTCTCCATCGTGCACAGCAAGGGATGCTGGTTCATACGTGAAAACTCGTTGACCTGGGCCACCTTGGATTCGGCGACCTCGCGCGTGTAGACGCCGCAGACGCCCCGGCCCCGCGTATGCACGTGCAGCATGACCTGGGTGGCCTTTTCCAGGTCCATGACGAAGAACTGCTGGAGGACGGTCACCACGAAGTCCATCGGCGTGTAGTCGTCGTTGAGGAGCAGCACCTGGTACAGCGGGGGCGGTGCGACTTCCGGCCGACTGGTCTCCACCATCAAGCCGTGGTCGCGTTCGTTTTCGTTCTTGCGGGCCATGGCGCGATTATAACGCCGGCGCCCGCCGCCACCGCCGTCGTGACGGCCGCGCGTGGACGCCATGCGTGACCGCGGCCACAATGCACCCTCCCGCTTGATGCCATCCACCATGACCACGACGTTGCCCAGCACCTCCGCCGCCCTCCTCGCCTGCTCCGCCCTGCTGGCGGGCTCTGCCCTGGCCGCGGACGCCTCGGTCGAAGCGCGACTGGCCGCACGCGGCGTGCAGTTCGAGGTCGATGCGGACGGCGACTACAAGGTGATGTACTCCTACAAACAGGAGAACAGGACCCAACTGGTGTTCGTGTCGGGGGCCACCGAACAGGTCAACGGCCTCAGCGTCCGCGAAGTGTTCTCGCCAGCTGGGAGGCTGGGCGTGGACGGCATCGACGGCAAGAAGGCGCTCGCCCTGCTGGCTGACAGCCGCGCGCAGAAACTCGGCAGTTGGGAGGTCGAGGGCGACGTGCTGATCTTCGTGGTCAAGGTGCCCGACAACATGGACGCCGCCGCGCTCGAAGCGGTGATGGACATCGCCGCGGAAACGGCGGACAACAAGGAAATAGAACTCTCCGGCAACCGGGATGATCTGTAAGTGAGCTACCGCGAAGGACGCTTCTGGCAACCCGACGTCACCGTGGCCACCGTGGTGGTCCGCGACGGCAAACTGCTGGTCGTCGAGGAGCGCGCCCAGGGCCGCCTGGTGTTCAACCAGCCCGCCGGCCACCTGGAGCCGGATGAGAGCCTGCTGGAGGCCGCCCGCCGGGAGACCCTCGAAGAGACCGGCTGGGAGGTCGAACTGACTGCCTTCATCGGCGCCTACCAGTGGAAGGCCACCAATCCCGACGGAAGCGGCGGCCGCCACTACCTGCGCTTCGCGTTCGCCGCCACGCCGGTGCGCCACCTGCCGGAGCGCCCGCTGGATGACGGCATCGTGCAGGCGCACTGGCTGACGCCGGCGGAGCTGCAGCAGCAGGCCGACCGCCACCGCAGCCCGCTGGTCTGGCAGGTCGTACAGGATTACCTCGGCGGCCGCCGGTCGCCGCTTTCGCTGCTCCAGCACGTGCCGTGAGCTCGCCACGCGTCATCGTCGGGGTCTCCGGGGGCGTCGATTCATCGGTGGCCGCCCTGCAGCTTGTCCAGCAGGGGGAGGCCGTCGCCGGCCTCTTCATGCAGAACTGGGCCGATGACGGCACCGGCGACTGCCGCGCCGAGGACGATCGCCGCGATGCGGTAGCCGTTTGCGGTCGTCTGGGCATCCCCTTCCATTTCCGCGATTTTTCCGCCGAGTACTGGCAGGGCGTGTTCGAACACTTCCTGGCCGAGTACGCCGCGGGCCGCACGCCGAACCCGGATGTGCTGTGCAACCGCGAAGTGAAGTTCAAACACTTCCTCGATGCCGCGCGCGATCTCGGCGCCGAGAAGATCGCCACCGGCCACTATGCGCGCGTGGACGAGGCCGGCGGTCGCTGGCGCCTGCTGCGCGGCATCGACCGCGGCAAGGACCAGAGCTATTTCCTGCACCAGCTGGGCCAGGCGCAGCTGTCGGCCACGCTGTTCCCCATCGGCGGACTACAGAAGGTGGAGCTGCGCCGGATCGCACGCGACGCCGGGTTGCAGACGCACGACAAGAAGGACTCCACCGGCATCTGCTTCATCGGCGAGCGCGATTTCCGCGAGTTCCTCGGCCGCTACCTGCCCGCGAAACGCGGCGAGATGCGCGACCCGGACGGCCAGGTGATCGGCGAGCACCCCGGTGTCTTCTACTTCACGCTGGGCCAGCGCGAAGGCCTGCAGATCGGTGGCGTGCGTGGCCGCCCGCAGGCGCCCTGGTATGTCGTGGGCAAGGATGTCGCCGGCAACGTGCTGTATGTGGACCAGGACACGCAGAGTCCCCACCTCATGTCCACCCGTCTCTGGACCGAATCGGCGCACTGGGTCGCCGGTGCGCCTCCTGCAGAGCGCTTCGACTGCACGGCGCAGACACGCTATCGGCAACCGGATGAACCCTGTCGGGTGCAGGTGCTCGACGATGGCACGGTGGCGGTGGAGTTCGCCACGCCCCAGCGCGCCGTCACGCCGGGACAGTCGCTGGTGCTGTATGACGGTGACGAATGCCTGGGCGGCGCGGTGATCGCGCGCACCGACGCGCCTCTTGAAATGAAACTCGCGGAGCAAGCAGCTTGAGCAATCGATATTCCGACCGCGTGCTGGCCCTTGCCGGGCTGGCGCAGGCCCTCCACCAGGTGCGACGCATCGCCGAGACCGGGCAGTCCGAGTCTTCGGCCGTGCAGGCGTCGCTGGAAAGCGTGTTCCGGATCGACGCGGCGACGCCGGTGGCCGTGTATGGCCGTCTTGGCGATATCGCGCCGGGCCTGCGCGTGCTGCGCAACTATCTGGCGAAGGAAGGGGGTGATGACGCCCTGCCCCGATTGGCGATGTCGGTGCTGCAGCTGGAGCGCCGTTTCGTCGGCGAGGACGACACGGTCCACGAGGTGGCACGTGGCCTGAAGGAGATCGCCCCCCGGGCCGAACAGCAGGGCAGCACGCATCCCGATGTGCTCTCCGCCCTGGGCGGGTTGTATGCCGACACCATCAGTCACCTGCGTCCGCGCGTGATGGTCCAGGGCAATCCGCACTACCTTGGTCAGCCGGGCGTGGTGGCCGAGATCCGCGCCATCCTGCTGGCCGCCGTGCGCTCGGCCGTGTTGTGGCGGCAACTGGGCGGCTCGATGTGGGATTTCGTGTTCGGCCGCCGACAGATGCTCGACGCCGTGGACGCCTGGCTCGACTGACCCGTCGTTCCACGAACAAAAAAGGCCCGGCATTGCCGGGCCTTTCTGTTTCCTGCCGGGCGATCAGGCCGCCACGGTCTTCGCGACGTCCTGGTATTCCTCGATCTGATCGAAGTTCATGTAGCGGTAGATCTCGGCACCCTTCTCGTTGATCACGCCGATGTCGGCCATGTACTCGGCCTTGGACGGGATCTTGCCCAGGCGCGAGCAGATGGCGGCCAGTTCGGCCGAGCCCAGGAACACATTGGAATTGCGGCCCAGGCGGTTGGGGAAATTGCGGGTCGAGGTCGAAAACACCGTCGCGCCCTCGCGCACCTGCGCCTGGTTGCCCATGCACAGCGAACAGCCCGGCATTTCCATGCGCGCGCCGGCGGTGCCGAACGTCCCGTAGACACCTTCCTTGGTCAGTTCCGAGGCATCCATCTTGGTCGGCGGCGCGACCCACAGGCGGGTCGGAATGTCGCGCTTGCCTTCCAGCAGTTTGGCGGCGGCACGGAAGTGGCCGATGTTGGTCATGCAGGAACCGATGAACACTTCGTCGATCACCGTACCCGCGACATCCGACAGCGTCTTCACATCGTCCGGATCATTCGGGCAGGCCAGCAGCGGCTCGTGCACATCGGCCAGGTCGATGTCGATGATCGCGGCGTACTCGGCATCGGCATCCGGCTCGAGCAACTGCGGGTCGGCCAGCCACTCTTCCATCTTTGCGATGCGACGGGCCAGCGAACGCGCGTCGGCGTAGCCTTCGGCGATCATCCACTTCAGCAGCGTGATGTTGCTGGTGAGGTACTCGATGATCGGCTCTTTGTTCAGGCGCACCGTGCAACCTGCGGCCGAGCGCTCGGCCGAGGCGTCGGACAGTTCGAACGCCTGCTCCACCTTCAGGTCCGGCAGGCCTTCGATCTCGAGGATGCGGCCGGAGAAGATGTTCTTCTTGCCCGCCTTCGCCACCGTCAGCAGCCCGGACTTGAGGGCGTAGTACGGGATCGCGTTGACCAGGTCGCGCAGGGTCACGCCGGGCTGCATCTGGCCCTTGAAGCGGACCAGCACCGATTCCGGCATGTCCAGCGGCATCACGCCGGTGGCCGCGGCGAACGCGACCAGACCCGAGCCGGCCGGGAACGAGATGCCCACCGGGAAGCGCGTGTGCGAGTCGCCACCGGTGCCGACGGTGTCGGGCATCAGCATGCGGTTGAGCCAGCTGTGGATCACGCCGTCGCCCGGACGGAGCGAGATGCCGCCGCGGGTGGAGATGAATTCAGGCAGCGTGTGGTGCGTCTTCACGTCGACCGGCTTCGGATAGGCCGCGGTGTGGCAGAACGACTGCATGACCAGGTCGGCGGAAAAGCCCAGGCAGGCCAGGTCCTTCAGTTCGTCGCGCGTCATCGGACCGGTGGTGTCCTGCGAGCCCACCGAGGTCATCTTCGGTTCGCAGTAGGCACCCGGGCGCACACCTTGGCCCTCCGGCAGGCCGCAGGCGCGGCCGACCATCTTCTGTGCGAGCGAGAAGCCCTTGCCGCTGTCGACCGGCTGCTGCGGCTGGCGGAACAGGTCGGTCGCCGGCAGCTTCAGCGCTTCGCGCGCCTTCGCGGTCAGGCCGCGGCCGATGATCAGCGGGATGCGGCCGCCGGCGCGCACTTCGTCGAACAGCACGTCGGACTTCACCTGGAATTCGGCGATCACTTCGCCGTTCTTCAGTGCCTTGCCGTCGTACGGGCGCAGCTCGACCACGTCGCCGTGGTTCATCTGCGACACGTCGAGTTCGATCGGCAGCGCGCCGGCGTCTTCCATCGTGTTGTAGAAGATCGGGGCGATCTTGCTGCCCAGGCAGACGCCGCCGAAGCGCTTGTTCGGGATGAACGGGATGTCCTCGCCGGTGAACCACAGCACGCTGTTGGTCGCCGACTTGCGCGAGGAACCGGTGCCGACCACGTCGCCGACATAGGCGACCAGGTGGCCCTTGTCCTTCAGCGACAGGATTTCCTGGATCGGGCCGCGCTTGCCGTCTTCTTCCGGCACGAACGGCGCGTCGGGACGCTTGTTCTTCAGCATCGCCAGCGCGTGCATCGGGATGTCGGGACGCGTGGTGGCATCGGGCGCCGGCGACAGGTCGTCGGTATTGGTCTCGCCCGGCACCTTGAACACGGTGATGGTCAGGCTCTGCGGCACTTCCGGCTTGCTGGTGAACCACTCGGCGTCGGCCCAGCTCTGCAGCACGGCCTGCGCGTGGGCGTTGCCCTGCTCCGCCTTTTCCTGCACGTCGTGGAAGCTGTCGAACATCAGCAGCGTGTGCTTCAGGCCTTCGGCGGCGGTCGCGCCGAGGTCGGCGTTGTCCAACAGCTCGATCAGCGGATGGATGTTGTAGCCGCCCAGCATCGTGCCCAGCAGTTCGGTGGCGCGCTGCGCGGTGACCAGCGGGGTCTTCTCGGTGCCGAACGCCACGGCGGCCAGGTAGGACGCCTTGACCTTGGCGGCATCGTCGACGCCGGCCGGCACGCGGTTCGTGATCAGATCGACCAGGAAATCCTCTTCACCGGCCGGCGGATTCTTCAGCAGCTCGATGAACTCGGCCGTCTGCTGGGCCGACAGCGGCAGCGGCGGGATACCCAGCGCGGCGCGCTCGGCTACGTGGTGGCGGTAGGCTTCCAACATGGGTGACTCCGGTCGTTCGATGATGCGGTGGAAAGGAAAAACGGTCAGGCGTGTTCGGTGACGGGCACGATCAGCTTCAGGCCCTTGAAATAGTCGCGATGGAATGTGGTGTCGAAGGTGATCAGGCCGTCGCACTGGAGCAGCGCATGCGCGCCGACCAGGAAATCGACGATCGGCCGCGCATCGCCGGAACGCTGGCGGTGTCGGCGCTGCATCTCGCCCGCGCGGAGCGCGGACTTGGCTTCGACGGCATTGAAGTGGACACCCATTTCCTCGACCGCGGCCAGTGCGTCGGCGCCGTTGCGCAGCGAGGCGCACAGCTGGGCGAGCGCGGCATCGCAGACGACCACGCGGCCACTGCCCAGGCTCTGGCGCAGGCCTGCCTCGACCGCGTCCGCGCGTGGGCCATCGGTCAGCAGTTCGATCAGGACGGGCGCGTCGACGGCGATCATTCGGCGGGCTTGTCCGTCGCGGGCGTGGCATCGAGGGCGAACTTGCCGCGCACGCGCGAAATCGCGTCGTCGACACTCTTCCGCAACACGATGCGGCTACCTTCCAGTTCGACCTTCAGCACACTGCCTTTGGTGAGGCCCAGGGCGTCCCGCACCGCCTTCGGCAGGGTGATCTGGCCGCGTTCTGCAACGGTGGCTTCCATCGGTGGGCCCTCTTGAGTATGGAAGAATTATACATACTTCCATAGGCATACCCCAAACAGGACCCTAGCAGCCTGGCCCGCCCCTGCCCCGTCCCGCCTGCGGCTTTGGTCGGGTCACGGCCGTCTCAGTCTTGACGGATAATCCGGGCAAGCATCGACAAGACGCACAGGATCCGCGGCTTATGCTGCTCCTGCGCCCCTTCCCCCAGCTACAGGAGCCTCCGCGATGAGTGATTCCTTCGCCACCCGCCGTTCCCTGGACGTCAACGGCACGTCCTACGCCTACTACAGCCTGCCTGCGCTGGCCGAACGGCTGGACCCCGCCGGCGGCTTCGCCCGCCTGCCCTACTCACTGAAGATCTTGCTCGAGAACCTGCTGCGCTGCGAGGACGGGGTCACCGTGCTGCCGGAGCATGTCCAGGCCGTCGCCGCCTGGGAGGCCCCCAAGGAGCCGGACACCGAAATCGCCTTCATGCCGGCGCGCGTGGTGCTGCAGGACTTCACCGGCGTGCCCTGCGTGGTCGACCTAGCCGCCATGCGCGACGCGGTGGTGAAGCTCGGTGGCAGCCCGGACCAGATCAATCCGCTGATCCCGTCCGAACTCGTCATCGACCATTCCGTGCAGGTGGACGTGTTCGGCAGCGCCGATGCGCTGGACCTCAACGGCAAGATCGAGTTCGACCGCAACAAGGAGCGCTATGGCTTCCTGCGCTGGGGCCAGAAGGCGTTCGACAACTTCAAGGTGGTGCCGCCGAACACGGGCATCGTCCACCAGGTGAACCTCGAAAACCTCGCGCGCGTCGTGATGACCGGTGAGAAGGACGGCCAGGCGATCGCCTATCCCGACACCGTCTTCGGCACCGACAGCCACACCACGATGATCAACGGCATCGGTGTGCTGGGCTGGGGCGTGGGCGGCATCGAGGCCGAAGCCGCGATGCTGGGCCAGCCGTCGTCGATGCTGATTCCACAAGTCGTGGGCTTCAAGCTGACCGGCAAACTGCCCGAGGGTGCCACCGCCACCGACCTGGTGCTGACCGTCACCCAGATGCTGCGCAAGCTGGGCGTGGTGGGCAAGTTCGTCGAGTTCTACGGCGATGGCCTGCAGCATCTGCCGCTGGCCGACCGCGCCACCATCGGCAACATGGCGCCGGAGTACGGCGCAACGTGCGGCATCTTCCCGATCGACCACGAATCGCTGAACTACCTGCGCCTGTCCGGCCGCAGCGAGGAACAGATCGCGCTGGTCGAGGCTTATGCCAAGGCTCAGGGCCTGTGGCACACGCCGGACAGCCCGCATGCCGAGTACAGCGCCACGCTGCACCTGGACATGCGTGACGTGAAGCCTTCGCTCGCCGGCCCCAAGCGGCCGCAGGACCGCGTGCTGCTGCAGGACGTGAAGCAGAACTTCCGCGACAACCTGGTGCCGTTCGCCGATGCCCGCCGCAAGCGCATCGACCTGGTGCAGGAGGACCGCCTGAAGAACGAAGGCGGCGGCGGCACGGCAGTCGGCGCGCACGAAGCCGCGCATGAGTCCTCGCCGCACAGCGGCACGTCGGCGAAGCTGCGAGACGGCGACGTGGTGATCGCGGCGATCACTTCGTGCACCAATACCTCGAACCCGGCGGTGATGCTGGGCGCGGGCCTACTCGCACGCAACGCGGCGGCGAAAGGCCTGAAGGCGCAGCCGTGGGTCAAGACCTCGCTTGGGCCGGGCTCGCGCGTGGTCACCGACTATCTCGAGAAGGCCGGCGTCCTCGACGACCTGGAGAAGCTGGGTTTCTACGTCGTCGGCTACGGCTGCACGACATGCATCGGCAACTCCGGCCCGCTGCCGGATGACGTGTCGGCTGCGATCGCCGCCGATGACCTCGTGGTCGCTTCGGTACTGTCCGGGAACCGCAACTTCGAGGGCCGCGTGCACCCCGAAGTGAAGATGAACTATCTGGCCAGCCCGCCGCTGGTCGTGGCGTACGCCATTGCCGGTACCACCAACATCGACCTGACGAACGAACCACTCGGCAACGGCAGTGACGGCCAACCGGTGTTCCTCAAGGACATCTGGCCCAGCAACAAGGAAATCGGTGATTTCATCGCCAAAACGATCGGGCCGGAGATGTTCGCCAAGAACTACGCCGACGTGTTCAAGGGCGATTCGCGCTGGAACACCATCGCCTCGCCCGACGGCGATCTGTACGCGTGGGATGGCGATTCCACCTACATCAAGAACCCGCCCTACTTCGACGGCATGTCGATGGCGACGGGCAGCATCGATGACGTGCACGGCGCGCGCGTGCTGGGCCTGTTCGGTGACTCGATCACCACCGACCACATCTCGCCCGCCGGCAACATCAAGAAGGACTCGCCCGCAGGCCGCTTCCTGATCGGGCGCGGCGTGCAGCCGGTCGACTTCAACAGCTACGGCAGCCGGCGTGGCAACGACGATGTGATGGTACGCGGCACCTTCGCCAACATCCGCATCAAGAACCTGATGTTCGGCGGCGAGGAAGGCGGCAACACGTTGTACTTCGGCAGCGGAGCGCCCGAAAAACTGTCGATCTACGACGCCGCGATGAAGTACAAGGCCGATGGCGTGCCGCTGGTCGTGATCGCAGGCAAGGAGTACGGCACCGGCTCCTCGCGCGACTGGGCCGCCAAGGGCACCAACCTGCTGGGCGTGAAGGCGGTGATCGCAGAGAGCTTCGAGCGCATCCACCGGTCCAACCTGGTGGGCATGGGCGTCCTGCCGCTGCAGTTCATCGATGGCCAGAATGCCCAGTCGCTGGGCCTGGAGGGTTCGGAGACGTTCGATGTCACCGGCCTGCAGGACGGCGCCGCGAAAACCGCGACGGTCACCGCGCGCAAGACCGACGGCAGGACGATCGAATTCCAGGCGAAAGTCCTGCTGTTGACGCCGAAGGAAGTGGAGTACTTCCGCCACGGCGGCCTGCTTCACTACGTCCTGCGGCAACTGGCGGCGCGCAAGACCGCCTGATCCCGGCCGGACCGGAACGAAAAAGGCCGCCTGCGGGCGGCCTTTTTCATGCGTGCAATGTGGAGGTCAGCGGGCGGCTGCCGGCGCGGCGCTGGTCGCCTGCCCCTTGTTCTTCACGTAGCGCTCAAGCCACTGGTCCTGTTCCCACAGCAGGTGCAGGACCGATTCCTTTGCCGCATAGCCGTGGCTCTCCTTCGGCAGCAGGACCAGGCGCGCCGGTGCACCGAAGCCCTTCAACGCATTGAAGTAGCGCTCGCTCTGCATGGTGAAGGTGCCGGAATTGTTGTCCGCCTCGCCATGCACCAGCAGCATCGGCGTCTTCATCTTGTCCACGTGCATGAAGGGCGACATGTCGTTGTAGACGCCAGAAGCTTCCCAGTAATTGCGCTCTTCCTGCTGGAAACCGAATGGCGTCAGCGTGCGGTTGTAGGCGCCGCTGCGCGCGATGCCCGCGGCGAACAGGTCCGAGTGCGTCAGCAGGTTGGCCGTCATGAACGCGCCGTACGAATGGCCGCCCACGGCCACGCGCGAGCGGTCGATGTAGCCGAGCCCGTCGACGGCATCGATCGCCGCCTTGGCGTTCGCGACCAGCTGGTTGACGAAGGTGTCGTTGGGCTCGTCCTTGCCCTCGCCCACGATCGGGAACGCGGCGTCGTCGAGCACGGCGTAGCCACGCGCAACCCAGTACACCGGCGAGCCGTAGCTCGGGAAGATGAACTCATTCGGATTGGTGGTGTTCTGGCCGGCGCTGTCGCGGTCCTTGTACTCCGCGGGATAGGCCCACATCACCAGCGGCAGTTTCTCGCGCTTGCTGGCGCGGTCGTAGCCCGCTGGCAGGTACAAGGTGCCGGTCAGCGGCAGGCCGTCGGCGCGCTTGTAGGTGAGGACTTCCTTGTAGACGCCCTGCAGGCTCTTGAACGGATTCTCGAATCGCGTCACCGGCACCGGCGCGATCCGCTGCTTCAGGTGACGCACGTAGTAGTTCGGGAACTCGGTGGGCGATTCGATCCGCACGAGCGCCGTGCCCTGCACCGGGTCCAGCAGCGCCTGGATGCTCTCCTTCTGGCCTTCCAGCCGCGAGGTGTAGAGGCGCTCCTTCTTGCCGGTCGCCAGTTCCATCCTGTCGATGAACGGGAACTGCCCCTCGGGCGTGAAGCCTTCGCCGATCAGGTGCGCCTGGCCGTTGTCGAGCGCGAGCACGGTCTCGCCAGCAGCGTTCTTGCGCGTCTCGAACTGGCCCGGATCGCTGTACTGGTCCTGGTAACTGCGGCTGACGAGTTCGCGCAGCGGCGCGCCCGGCTTCGACGGATCAAGCACATAGGTCCGCGTGTTGCGCGTGTTCCACCAGTAGTCGGTCACGATCGCATGCGTGTCGTCGCCCCACAGGATGCCCTGCACGCGGTCCACGGTCTTGAACAGCGACTGTGGCGCGCCGGAGAACGGTGCTTGCCAGGCGAAGGCCTCGTCGCGGAACGAAACCTCGTTCGCCGGATCGCCCTTGTCGAGCGCTTCGGCCCACACCAGGGTCGCGGGCTGGTCGGCGCGCCACTCCACATCGCGACGACCCGCACGCACGGCCATGAAGCCCTTCGGCAGGTTCTCGGCCAACGGGGCATCCACGACGACCACCGCCGGCTTGCCCGTCGTTTCCACCACCTCCGCGCGATACGGGAAGCGGCCATACGGCACCAGGTACGAGAACGGCTTTTTCAGCGTATGCAGCAACACGTATCGACCGTCCGGCGAGAACGATTCGCCGGTGTACATAGCGGCGGCGCGCCAGAGCGTCGCGCGTCCCTTCAGCGGCACGCGATGCAGTTCGGATGTGGCGAGCACGCTGAAGTTGGTTTCGTCCGAGGGATTCTTGAGCAGGTCCTGGTACGTACGGTTCTGCGCCTTGCTGCCGTCGCTCACCGAGACGGTCGGGCCGGTAGGCACGGCGCGCGCGGTATCGAGCAGCGCCGGCCGCTGCGCGGGCAGCATGCGGACCAGCAGCGCCTGGTTGTCGCGGAACCAGGTCAGCGGATTGCCCACGTTACCGTTGACGCGGGCCTCGGTCAGGCGCGTCGCCTGCGCCGTGGACAGCTCCAGCACCCAGGCTTCCACGCCCGTGCGCGTGGTGTGGGTGAACGCCAGCCTGCGCTCATCGGGAGACCAGGCGAAATTCGCCAGACGCGGCGCCGCGGGCAAGCCCGTCACCTGCCGGGCGGCACCGCCCTGCAGGTTCTGGACCTGCACGTTGGTGAAATAGGTCGTGGTGCTCGCGATGTTCGTGCGCGGATTGACCCGCAAACCACCGAGCCGGAGCTCTTCGTCGGACAGTTCCGCAAGCGATTTGAAGGTGTCGCGATAGAACAGCACCAGCTGCTCCTTTCGGCTGTCCGTCACCACACTGGGCGGTCGCTGCACGTCGGCGAGCTGCAGGATCTCCGCAGGCGGCGTCTGGTACGGCAAGGCGTCCTGCGCGAAGGCGTTTCCAGCGGCCAGCCACAGGCACGCCAGGAGTTTCCAGCGAATCGACATGAGCGGTTTCCCCAGGTTGTTGGGCCGATCATCAAGCCTTGCCCCCGTGGTGGCAAGCCGACCATCGACGGAGCGGTACGACGTGGCATTGCCGGTCGGCGATCCCGATTGCGTTCCGGACCATGAAGGCCTTCTTTGAAGGCCATCGGGAGTCCGCCATGGCAACGCCGACCCTTCGCTGCACCCTGCTGCTCACCGGTGCCGTGGCTTGCGCACCTGTGCACGCCGCGCCCCCGGATACCGACCAGGCCCGTCGTATCGCCGAGCAGTACATCGCCACCAAGCAGGCAACCGCGGGCCCCCAGGAGACCTACGAGGCGGGCGATATCGTCGCGACGGACCTCGACGGCGATGGCGAGGCGGAAGTGACGGTGCTCTGGACGATGCTCGGTCCGACCTACTGGCATCACGGTGTGACGGTGCTCGTGCGCCAGGGCCAGCGCTACACCCCCGCCGGCGAGACCCAGGATCCCCTGGGCAGCGTCGAGGGCATGGCGGTACGTAATGGTGTCATCGAGTTGAAGACGAAGTGGCCCGGCCCCAACGACGCCCGTTGCTGCCCCAACGTGCCGAAGACACTGCGCTATCGGTGGACCGCCGGCAGGCTCACCCCGGCGAAGTAATGCTCAGCGTGGCGCATCCCAACGCGCATGGTAGATCCGCCAATCGCCTGCTTCCCGGCGCCACGCCGTCGTCACGTCGTACGCGCGTGCCTGCTCCGGGAGCAGGCGGCCGCTGCTGCCCGTCAGCAGCACATGGAACGACACCGTGGCATTGTCTCCATCGACGTTCACCGTGAGCGGTCCGGTCGTAGCGCCTACCCTGGTATTGGCCAGCGTGTGCGCACGGACCATGTTGTGCAGCGCAGCACGTTCCATGCCGCCTGGGCCGCTGAATTCCTCGCTGACGCCCTCCATGAAATCGCCCACGCGCTTCTCTTCCACGGCGCTTTGCATGGCGTCGAAACGCGCCCTCAGCTCGGCCTCCGGCGTTTCGGAACCGCACCCCATCAAGCCCGCCAGCAGGACGAGCAGCCCGATACCTCTTGCAATCCGCATCTTCGCCATCGAAACCTTCGCCTTTTCCATCCGGAACGGTATGCTCCCGACAGGCGCCCGTTTCGGCGCTCGCCCATAAGCATGCCGCAAGGCAGCCCGAACACCCTGGGGAGGGAGCAGAACGATGAGTCAGGAACGTCCGTGGTTCAAGAGTTACCCGGAAGGCGTGCCGCATGCGGTTGACCTGGAGCAGTACCGCTCCATCGTGTCCGTGTTCGATGAAGCGATCAGCAAGTATCGCGACCGTCCCGCGTTCCGCAATTTCGGCAAGACTCTGACCTACGGCGAGATCGACACGCTCAGCCGCCGGTTCGCGGCGTACCTGCTGGGCGAGCTCAAGCTCAAGAAAGGCGACCGTGTCGCCATCATGATGCCGAACTGCCTGCAGTACCCCATCGCGATCTTCGGCGTGTTGCGCGCCGGCCTGACGGTGGTGAACGTCAATCCGATGTACACCCCTCGCGAACTGAAGCACCAGCTCACCGATTCCGGCGCCAGCGTGCTGCTGGTCGTCGACAACTTCGGCAAGACCGCGCAGGAAGCCCTGGCGGGCACGCAGGTCAAACAGGTCATCACCACGGCATTGGGCGACCTGGTCGGCTTCCCGAAAGGCGCCATCGTCAACTTCGTGCTGAAGTACGTGAAGAAGATGGTGCCGGACTACGACATCCCCGGCACCGTGCGCTTCAAGGACACGCTGACGCTGGGCCAGTTGCACGCGTTGCCCGACATCGACATCGATTCCGGCGACATCGCGTTCCTGCAGTACACCGGCGGCACGACCGGCGTGGCCAAGGGTGCCATGCTGACGCACCGCAACCTGGTGGCGAACATGCAGCAGGCCGGCGTGTGGGTCGGCACGGGGCTGGACTACGGCAACGAAGTCATCATCACCGCATTGCCGCTGTACCACATCTTCGCGTTGACGGCGAATTGCCTGGTCTTCATGAAACTTGGCGGCCTCAATCACCTGATCACGAATCCACGCGACATGCCCGGCTTCGTCAAAGAGCTGAAGGCCACGCGCTTCACCGCGATCACCGGCGTCAACACGCTGTTCAATGGCCTGTTGAACACGCCCGGTTTCGACGAAGTCGATTTCTCCAATCTCAAGATGACGCTGGGCGGCGGCATGGCCGTGCAGCGCGCCGTCGCGGAAAAGTGGAAGAAGGTCACCGGCGTGACGCTCGTCGAGGCCTATGGCCTGACCGAAACCTCGCCCGCGGCCTGCATCAACCCGATGAACCTGCAGGACTACAACGGCGCGATCGGCTTGCCGGTGCCGTCGACCGACGCCTGCCTGAAGGACGACGACGGCAACATGGTTCCGACTGGCGAAGTCGGTGAGCTGTGCATCAAGGGGCCGCAGGTCATGAAGGGCTATTGGCAGCGCCCGGAGGAAACGGCCAACGTCATCGACGCCGATGGGTGGCTGCACACCGGCGACATGGCGAAGATGGACGAGAACGGCCTGTTCTACATCGTCGACCGCAAGAAGGACATGATCCTGGTCTCCGGGTTCAACGTGTATCCGAACGAGGTGGAAGACGTGATCGCCGGCATGGACGGCGTGCTCGAGGTCGCCGCGATCGGCGTGCCGGACGAGAAGTCGGGTGAAGCCGTGAAGGTCTTCATCGTGAAGAAGGATCCCGCGCTGACCGCGGACCAGGTCAAGGCGTACTGCCGCGACAACCTGACCGGCTACAAGCAGCCGCGTCTGATCGAGTTCCGCACGGAGCTGCCGAAGACGAACGTGGGGAAGATCCTGCGCAAAGAGCTGCGGGATCCGCCGAAGAACGCCTGACCCCTGTTCAGCTTTGAGAAAAGGCCGGCCTGTCGCCGGCCTTTTTCTTTTTGTTCAGGACTTTAGGGGTCAATTCTAGACGTTCGTCACAAATCACGAGGCTGGTAGGCGATTGGTGGGACTTGCTTGCCGCAAGCGCGCGCGTGCACTGGATTTTAATTATTCGTTCAGGTGTAGGATCGGCGCGTGATGCCACCTGCGTCACACAAATCCGCCTCACCCGCATCCCCTGCCGCGCGGGCAAAACCCCTCCAAGGAGCTCTCCATGAACAACGTCGAAAAACTGCAGCGCACCCGTTCCTTCCCGACCATCCGCGTCGAGTCGGAGCCCAGCGGTGATGCCCACTGGATGTACATGCACTCGGATGTGGCACCCGGCGTCCGCCCGTGCTTCCGCAGCCAGATGCTCGACGACGTGCTGAGCTTCATGAACTCGATCACCCTGCGCGAATCGCAGCGCCAGCCGGGCAAGCTGCGCCACCTCGTCGTCGCGTCCGACGCCACCGCCTTCAATCTCGGCGGCGACCTTGAGCTCTTCTCGCAACTCATCCGCGAGAACAACCGCGACCGCCTGTTGAGCTACGCCCGCCGCTGCATCGACGGCGTCCATCACCTCAACACCGGCCTCGGTGGCGATGTGCGCACGATCGCGCTGATCCAGGGCGATGCGTTGGGTGGCGGCCTCGAGATCGCGCTGTCCTGCCACACCATCGTGGCCGAGGAAGGCGTCGACATGGGTCTGCCGGAGGTGCTGTTCGGTCTGTTCCCGGGCATGGGCGCCTATTCGTTCCTGTGCAAGCGCGTGTCTCCGCAGGTGGCCGAGAAGATCATCCTGGAAGGCAACATCTACACCAGCGACGAGCTGCACAAGCTGGGCGTGGTCGATGTGCTGGTGCCGAAGGGCCAGGGTGCCGCAGCCGTGCAGTCGATCATCGACAAGCAGCGTCGTTCCCCGCATGCCCACCTGGCGCTCAATGCGTGCCGCAACCTCGCGCAGCCGGTCGGCTACGACGAACTGATGGGCATCACCGAAGTGTGGGTCGATACCGCGCTGACGCTGGGCGACAAGTCGCTGAAGATGATGGAACGCATCGTGCGCGCCCAGGAAAAGCGCTCCACCCGCGCAGCTTGATGTACCTGCCGTAGTCCGCTGTCGCCGTAACGCACAGGGGAACACAGGGGAAATCAGGGGGTTGAAGCGCCGTCGCGCTTCAAGGGCGAGTCCGGATCATCGTACTCGCCTGGGACCCGCCCACCGGGCGGGCCTGCCGCATCCTTTCCGCATCCGGGTCAACCGCGCAACGCGGTGCCCAGGCGCAGGATCGGCATCAGGACGAAGAGCCCTCGCCGCCTTTCTCGATCGCACCACGCAACCGCTGGCGTGCTTCCAGCGCCGCGCGGCCATGGCTGAGATGCGAGTTCAACGCCGCCAGGCGGTGGCGCCATTCGCGCGTGATCTGCCAGTCGGCCAGCCGCATCATCTCGCCCGCCGCCGCGGCGAGTTTCACCAGGCCCAGGTTGCTCGCCACGCCCTTCAACGCGTGAGCATGCTCGCGCAGATGCTCGCCATCGCCGCGCTCCATCGCGTGCGCCATGGCGCCGATGCAGCCATCCGCATCGTTGAGGCATTGTTCGATGAACTCGCGCTCGAACGCATCACCCATGCCGAGTGCGGTGAGTTCGTCCAGCACACTGACATCCAGCACGCCATCGGACACTTCCGCACGCACCGGCGCAACCGTCGCCGTGGCGGAGACGCGACCGGACGTGGCGATGTCGGCCAACGCATCCAGCAGCCGGGATGCAACAACCGGCTTGGCGAGGAAGGCGCGCGCGCCCGCCTGCTCGCAACGCTGGATGGATTCCGGCGTAACGTCGGCACTGAGGATCAGCACCGGCGTGCGGCTGCCGCTGCCGGCTTCCATCACGCGCAATTGCTTCAGCAAGTCCAGGCCGCTCAACCCCGGCATGTGCAGGTCGCAGATCACGGCGTCGTAGGACGCGGATTCCAATGCATCCAGCACTTCCTCACCACCATTCACGCAGGTGATGCGGTGGCCGGCCTTCTGCAGCAGACGCTGGACCACCATGCGGTTCGCTTCGTGGTCGTCGGCGACCAGGATCTGCATGCTCCGCACGCGGGCGCGGTGGCGCAGGAACGGATCCGAGAACGCGATGATGTTTTCGGCGCTGTTCGCATCGGGCTCTTCCTGCAGCCACTCCGCGTGTCCCTGCACCGCAGGCACGATGACGCGGTCGGGCACCACGTCGAACGGCAGTTCCACCCAGAAGCAGCTGCCGCGTTGCTCGTTGCTCTCGAAGCCGATCGTGCCGCCCATCGCTTCGGTGAGACCCTTGGCGATCGTCGTGCCAAGGCCAGTACCGCCGTAGCGGCGCGACAGGCTGACGTCGGCCTGCTCGAACGCCTCGAACAGGCGCTCGCGCAGCGCGACAGGCACACCGATGCCGGTATCCGTCACGGTGAAGCGCAGGCGGACGTGCTGGCCCTCGACCAGCGTGGGCGCGACGCTCAGGCGGACCTCGCCTTCGTCGGTGAACTTGACCGCATTGCCGGCCAGGTTCAGCAGGACCTGTCGCAGATGGCCGGCGTCGCCACGCAGCTTGACCGGGATGGCTTCGTCGACCCGGCCTTCGTAGCGCACCTGCTTGCCACGCGCCTGCGGCATGAGGATCAGGCCGATGCTCTCGACCAGCTCGCGCGGCGAGAACTCGACCACGTTGAGCTTGACCTTGCCGGCCTCGATCGCGGAGATATCCAGCACGTCCTCGACCAGACCCAGCAGCGTCCGGGTGGACGCCTGGATCGTCGAGAGGCACTCGCGCTGTTCGGTGTCCAGGCGCGTGGTGGCCAGCAGCTCGGACATGCCCGCCAGCCCGTTGAGCGGCGTGCGGAACTCATGGCTCATGTTGGCGAGGAAGCGGCTCTTGGCTTCGTTCGCGCGGCGAGCTTCATCGGTGGCGCGGGTCAGGTCGCGCAGGAGGCCCGAGAGATACATCGGCACGGCGATCAGTCCGAGCACCAGGCCGATGCCCAGTGTCGCGTTCGTGCGCCAGTAGTCGTTCATCCATACCACCGCGGCGAACGACGTGCTGGCCATGGTGACCGCGACCACCAGGTAGCGGTTGCCGTAGCGCAGGCCGTTGCCGACAGTGATCCACATCAGCACGACGTAGGCCCAGGACAGCGGCTCGCCCATGCCGTTCATCGCGGCCGCCAGAAGACCGTAGTCGGCGATCATGCCCAGCCCACGGCGGACGTGGGACTTGCCCGGCTGTACCAGCAGCCAGGCGAAGATGCCGAGGCTGTTGACCAGTCCCGACGTGATGATGGTCAGGACGATGCTGTACTGATCAGCCGGCAGCGCCGCGCGCGATGAAGGCAGCAGCGCATAGGTCAGGATGATGGAGATCAGCGCCACGCGGATCAGCGCCTGGCCGTGCTCGCTGTCGCCGCGATGCGCCAGACGGGATCTTACCCAGGAGAACATGTTGGACATGGCTCACTCCATCCCTGGACGGCTCTGCACCGTCGAATAGCGTTCGCAGATGTCGTCCAGACGCGTGCGCCCCCGGATCAACGCATCGACACATGCGGGATCGAACAGGCGGCCACGCTGGGCATACAGGTAGGCCAGGGCGGCGTCCTTCTCCCAGGCCTTCTTGTACGGGCGCGGCGAAATCAACGCATCGAACACATCCGCAACCGCGACTATCCTCGCTTCCAACGGGATCTCGTCGCCGACCAGGCCATCGGGGTACCCGCTGCCGTCGTAACGCTCGTGGTGGCGCAGGGCGATGATGGCGCCAGCCTGGATGAAGCGGTTCTGGCTGCCGGACAGCAGCTGGTGGCCGATCTTGGGGTGCCGGCGCATGACCTCGGTTTCGTCCTCGGTCAGCGGGCCGGCCTTCATCAGCACCGAATCGGGGATGGCGATCTTGCCCATGTCGTGCAGCGGGGCCGCCATCTCGATGGCGCGCACTTCGTCTTCGGGCAGGCCGAGCTGCTCGGCGATCAGGCCGGCCACGTGCGCCATGCGCTCCAGGTAGGCGCTGGTGCCGCTGTCGCGGTACTCGATCGCGCGCGCCAGCCGGGACAGCGTCTCGCGCTCGCGCTCCTCGACCTCGTGCATGCTGGACAACAGGCGCTGCTCCAGCGAAAGCGCACGCTGCTTGACGTTCTCGGACTGCTGGCGAAGCTGAAGCAGGTTGCGGCAGCGGGCGCGCAGCTCGCGCGGACGGACCGGCTTGACCAGGAAGTCGATGACACCCGCTTCCAGGGCGGCCTGTCGGATGGGCTCATCGCCCACCACCGTGATCAGGATGATCGCGATATCGCGGTGCATCGGCAGCCGGCGGAACCGGCGGGCGAATTCCAGCCCGTCCATGCCCGGCATGCGGTAGTCGAGCAGCAGCAGGTCGGTGCGGTTCTTCTCGCACCACTCCAGTGCGGCCAGGGGATCGCCGAAATCATGGACGGCCAGCTCGGACGCGATGTCCTCGATGACATGGCGCAGCATCGTGCGCGCAGACGTCTGATCGTCGACGATGACGATATTCAAAGCGTTACCCACCCCTTGTGGCCACATCAAGTGGCTGTCGGGCAAGGATACTCCGGCGGTGGCAACGCTCGCATCTAGCATGTCGGCAGTCCAGTTCGACGACGCAGACCCCACAGGGGTCCGAGATCCACGAAGGGAACCGATGCGAATCGCGGGGCCCCCTCCCCCGATCTCTATCGGCGCGGACGGCCGGAAGTTGACCGCCCTGCGCGTAAATCCACGCAGGAAGCGTGCCAGCCGGGGCCAGGGGGTGTTGGGCTGGAACAACGGGACCTCCGTCACGGAATGAGGCCGTTCCGTCCATCCGTGACGGGCGACACAGGTGTGGGGGCGGCGGTCCGACAGGGATCCTGCTGCCGGGTTTGGACCCGCCGCGTCACACTGGCCGGAGCCGATACTGCCCCGGTGCGTCACTATCTTGACGCACCGGGCCTGCCCGTCAACCCTGACTTTCGGGCCGCATGTAGGGGAACAGGAGCACGTCGCGGATCGAATCCGATCCGGTCAGCAGCATGACCAGCCGGTCGATGCCGACGCCCAGGCCGCCGGTGGGCGGCAGGCCGACTTCCAGGGCACGGATGTAGTCGGCGTCGAAGTGCATGGCTTCGTCGTCGCCGCCCTCCTTCGCCTGGACCTGGGCCATGAAGCGCGCGGCCTGGTCCTCAGGGTCGTTGAGCTCGGAGAAGCCGTTGGCCAGCTCCTTGCCGTTGATGAACAGCTCGAAGCGGTCGGTGTAGCCCGGCTGCTCGTCGTTCGCGCGCGCCAGCGGCGAAACCTCGACCGGATGGTCGGTGATGAACGTCGGCTGGACCAGGGTGTGTTCCACGGTCTTCTCGAAGATCTCGAGCAACAGCTTGCCCCAGCCATAGGACGGCTTCACATGGATCTTGAGCCGCGCGCAGTGCGCCGCCAGGGCTTCGCGATCCGTGCAGTCCGCCGCGCTGATCTCGGGGTTGTGGTGGCGCACGGCTTCGTCCATCCGCCAGCGGCGGAAGGCGGGCTCCAGATCGATGTCCTGCCCATCCCAGGTCACCTGGCCGGTGCCCAGTACCTCATGGGCCACGTCGCGGATGACGCCCTCGGTGAGGTCCATGATCTCGGTGTACGTGGCGTAGGCCTCGTACAGCTCCAGCATCGTGAATTCGGGGTTGTGCCGCGTGCTGACGCCTTCATTGCGGAAGTTGCGGTTGATCTCGTAGACGCGTTCCAGCCCGCCGACGACGAGCCGCTTGAGGTACAGCTCGGGCGCCACACGCAGGTACAGGTCGAGATCGAGCGCGTTGTGGTGGGTGGTGAACGGCTTGGCCGCCGCGCCGCCGGGGATGTAATGCATCATCGGCGTCTCGACTTCCAGGAACCGGCGCGTGTCCAGCCATTCGCGGATCGCGCGGATGATGCGCGAGCGCTTGATGAACACGTCCCGCGCTTCCGGCGTGACGATCAGGTCCACGTAGCGCTGACGGTAGCGCTGCTCGACATCCGACAGGCCATGCCACTTGTCCGGCAGCGGCCGCAGCGACTTGGTCAGCAGGCGCAGGGCCTCGGCCTTCACCGACAGTTCGCCGGTCCGCGTACGGGTCAGCCCGCCTTCGACGCCGACGATGTCGCCGATGTCCCAGCCCTTGAAGGCGTCGTAGGTGTCGCCCAGTGCATTGGACTGCAGGAACAGCTGGATGCGTCCGGATTCATCCTGGATCTGCACGAAGCTGGCCTTGCCCATCACGCGCTTGGCCATCAGGCGGCCCGCCAGCTTCACCTTGCGGCCTGCACCTTCCAGTGCCTCGACGGTCCACAGGTCGGCGTCGCCGTACTGGGTCTGCAGGTCGCCGGCGTAGTCGCTGCGACGGAAGTCGTTGGGGAACGCGATCCCCTGCCCGCGCAGGGCCGTCAGTTTGGCGCGACGCTCGGCGATGAGGCTGTTCTCGTCGGCGAGGGGTGTCGCGGGGGTCTGGTCGGTCATGGCGTCGGCGGATTGAGGGCGGAAAGGAACAGCGGGGTCGCGGCCGGCCAAGAGCCGGATCGCGGGATCAGGCGTCGATGCGTTTGGCGCCGGCTTCCAGGCCGGATTTCAGGCTGGCCTCGACGAATTCGTCCAGGTCGCCATCGAGCACCTTCTGGGTATCCGAACGTTCCACGCCCGTGCGCAGGTCCTTGATACGGCTCTGGTCCAGCACGTAATTGCGGATCTGGCTGCCCCAGCCGATGTCTGACTTGGTCGCTTCAACCGCATCGCGCTCGGCGTTGCGCTTCTGGATCTCGAGCTCGTACAGCTTGGCGGCCAGCATCTTCATCGCGTTATCGCGGTTCTGGTGCTGGCTGCGGCCGGTCTGGCAGGCCACCACGATCCCCGTGGGCACGTGGGTGATGCGCACCGCCGATTCGGTCTTGTTGACGTGCTGGCCACCGGCGCCGGACGAGCGGTACACGTCGGTGCGCAGGTCGGCCGGATTGATGTCGATGTCGATGTTGTCGTCGACTTCCGGCGACACGAACACCGAGGTGAAACTGGTGTGGCGGCGGTTGTCCGAGTCGAACGGCGACTTGCGCACCAGGCGGTGCACGCCGGTCTCGGTCTTCAGCCAGCCGTAGGCGAAGTCGCCTTCCACGCGCAGCGTGGCCGACTTGATGCCGGCGACGTCACCGCCACTGGCTTCCATCAGTTCGGTCTTCCAGCCGCGCGATTCGCACCAGCGCAGGTACATGCGCAGCAGGATTTCCGCCCAGTCCTGGGCCTCGGTGCCGCCGGCGCCGGCCTGGATGTCGACGAAGGCATTGGAGCTGTCCATCTTGCCGGAGAACATGCGCTGGAATTCCAGCTTGCCCACGTGCACGGCATAACGCTCGACGTCGGCCACCACGGCATGCGCGGTGTCCTCGTCGTTCTCCATTTCGGCGAGCTCAAGCAGCTCGGAACCGCCGGTCAGGCCTTCCTCGATCTCGCGGATGCCGTTGACCGTCTTGTCGAGCAACGAGCGCTCGCGCCCCAGCTGTTGCGCGTACTCCGGATTGTTCCAGATGTCCGGGCTTTCCAGCTCGCGGTTTACTTCTTCCAGGCGTTCGCGCTTGGCATCGTAGTCAAAGATACCCCCGGAGCGAGGCCAGCCTGTCCTGCAGGTCGGCGATGCGCTGGCGGATGGGGTTCAGCTCGATCATGGTGCGTATGAACGGGGGTCGGGATCGGCCGGCAAGGATACCAGAGCCAGCCGTCTGGCCCACCGTAAGCGTTTACGGAACAGGAATTGCATCCGATTGTGGGCCCCTGCTCCGAGTCGCCGCCGGCCATGTCCACCCCTGCCCCGTCGTCCCGTTCCCTGCTGTCAGGCCTGCTCGGCCTGGCGATGCTGGTCACGCTGCCTTCGTCCGCCGCGCCGCCGCCCGACGAGCGAACCGCGCAGGTCGGCCTGTGCCTGAAGCTGCGGCGCGATGAGCCGGTCAAGGCCGTGGCGCTCGCGCACCGGCTCCTCCAGGCGACGGACCTCTCGCTCGAAGACGAACTGAAGACGCTCAGCTGCCTCGGCATCGCCGCGGGCCTCAGCGGAGAACCGGAACAGGCACTCATCGCCGCCGAGCGCATGGAGCGTCGCGTGGGCGAGCGCCCCGACCTCACGCCCGACCTGAAGATGCGCGCCTATTCGCAGGCCGGCTCCATCTACCAGGGCGCCGGCCATATCCACAGCGCGGAAGCGGCATACCTGCGCGCGTACGAGGTGTCCTCGCGACTGGATGCGAAGGACGCCGCTCTCGTGCAGGCCGCCACCCTGACCAACATCGGCCTGATCCATGCCGATTACCTCGACTCCCCCGATGTCGCGGACGAGTACTACCGCAAAGCGCTGGCCGTGGCCGCCACGGTGGGGCTCGAAGACCCGCTCATCCTTCACAACCACGCACTGAATCTGGTGTCGCTGGGCCGCAACACCGAGGCGATGGCCGTCATCACACAGGGCGAAGCCATGGCCAGGGCCAAGCAGGCGCAGGCGGTGCTGGATCGCCTGCATGCCGAGCGCGCCGGCCTCTGGATCCTGCAAGGCAAGCGCACGCAGGCCAAGCCGCTGCTCGATGCAGCGATCCATTCGCAGGAAGCCAGCCAGGATCTCCCGGGGCTGGCCGGTTCGCTGGCGAAACGCTCGATCCTGCAGCGGCAGTCGGGCGATGCCCTAGGCGCGCTCGAGACAGCACGGCGCGCCTGGACGCTGGTCGAAGGCCAGCCCCAACCGCAGAAGCAGCGTGAAGTGCTGCTGGCGTGGATGGCGGCGCATGCCGCCCTTGGCGAATCGGACCAGGCATTGGCCGTGGGCGCGCGCCTGCATGCGCTGGAGATGGAATCCCTGAAGCAGCAGCGCCTCGAACTGCTGGCCGACCTGCAGGCGCGCAGCGAGAGCGCCGACGCGCAGCGCGAACTGGAACAGTTGCGCCATCAGGCGCAGATCAGTGCGCTCAACGACGACAAGGCACGCCTGCTGAGGCGAGCAGGTGGCGCCGTGCTGGGGCTGCTGGTGGTCGCGGGCGTGGGCTTCGGCTTGCTGCAGCGGCGCAAGAACCGCCAGCTGCGCACCGTCAGTGCGACCGACCCGCTGACCGGTCTCCGCAACCGCCGCGCCGCGGGCACCGCGCTGCAGGCGATGTCGGCGCAACGCGCGTCGCCCGGCATGCGCCATGTGTTGTTCCTGATCGACATCGATCATTTCAAGAAGGTCAACGATGGCTTCGGTCACCACGCGGGCGACGACGTGCTCGTGGACATCGCCGACGCGCTGCGGGCCCTGTGCCGCCCCGGCGACGTGATCGCCCGGTGGGGCGGCGAAGAATTCCTGATGGCCTGCCCCGACCTCACCGCCGCGCAGGCGTGCACGGTCGCGGCACGCCTGCACGAACGTCTTGGTGGCGCCCGCGAACTGGCACCCGGCCGCGCCTGGGATCTCACGGTATCGCTGGGCTTCGCACCGTTTCCGTTTTTCGAGGAAGGGCGCGAAGGTTGGGAGTACGCCATCCGTCTGGCGGACCGTGCGCTCTACGCCGCCAAGGACAGGCGCAATGCCTGGGCCGGCTTGTGGGGCCGCGCCCAGCCCGAAGGAAGCAGCGCCGCCGCCGTGCTGGAAGAGCCTGAAAGCGCGGTGCGCAGCGGACACGTGGATCTGATGGCGAGCTACGCCATCGAGCGCCTGCCAAAGGTGGTCATGCGGGCGGCTTGATCGCCTGTGCCGGCTCGGCGCCGGTGCGGGCTCGCAGGTCCTGGCGGTAGCGTCGGCTGCAGGGCAGCGTGGTGCCGTCCCGCAGGTGAACGCGTGCGTCGCCGGTATCGAGCGGCTCGATGGACGCGACATGGTCCAGCGCCACCACATAACTGCGATGGATACGCGCGAAACGGCGTGGATCCAGTCGGGATTCGATGCCTGCGATGGTGCTGCGCAGCGGGTAGTCGTGGCCACGCACGCGCAGGTTGACGTAGTTGCCCGCCGCCTGCAGCCACTCGATGTCGTTCGCTGCGACCAGGAATTCGCGCCCCAGCTTGCGGATCAGGAAGCGCTCGGGCCGGTCCACGGGCTCCAGTGGCGGGCCCTCGTCCGGTTCCGTCAGCAGGCTGGCCTCGCCCTGCCAGCGTCGCAGCAACAGGCGGTAGGCCTCCATCGTCAGCACGATGTAGAAGAAGCTGCGGATGTCCTTCAGGTATTCATAGAGCAGCTCGCGGGGCCAGGGGCCGAACTCATAGGACATGCCCTGCGTCCGGTACACCGCCATACGGAGCAGCACCATACCCACCACGTGCACGAGGCAGACCAGGATGCTGGCGACCGCATACCGCGCCAGCTGTCGACGCCAGTCGCCCCACTGGAACGGGTAGCGCCGGGTGAACCACGCCATGGCGGGCAGCACCACGAGCAACCACATGACCGCGCTGCTGGTTTCCCACACCGCCGGCTCCCACGCCTGGATCGAGGACTCGCCCCGCCGCAGCTCCATCAGGGTCGTGATGCTGTTGGCGATGCAGTTCGCACCGGTTATCCCGACCCAGAAGCCGACCTCCGCCACCCGTCGCCATGGCAGGTAGCGTTCGTAGGAAAGCGTGGCGCGTCCAGTCATGCCACATTCTAGCTCCCGGTTCCGCGTGGACCCTTGCGATTCATCCCTGCACGGCCTCCACTCACCCCATAACCGCCCCGGCACGTCCCTTCGCGATGGACCCGCATGCGAACGCGCCCCACGCTGCCGCCTTCGCCGAAGAAGGAATCACCCATGCAACGCCGCCACGACCTGGACTGGGTCCGCGTCTGTGCCTTCGGGCTGCTGGTGCTGTACCACGTGGGCATGTACTACGTGACCTGGGATTGGCACGTGAAAAGCCCGGCCGCCAGCGATGCGCTGGAGCCGTTCATGCTGCTCAGCTCGCCGTGGCGGTTGGCACTGTTGTTCCTCGTCTCAGGTGCCGCTACCGCCTTCCTGCTGGAGAAGGTTCAGCGTGGCCAGGCTGCTGAGGGGCCGCCGGCACGCTTCCTGGGCGGCCGTTCGTGGCGGCTGCTGTTGCCGTTGGTCTTCGGCATGCTGGTGATCGTGCCCCCGCAGTCCTACTACGAAGTCGTGGAGCAACTCCCCGGGGGCTACCACGAGGGCTATCTGGCCTTCTACCGCCGCTACCTGACCGGCTACGACGGGTTCTGCGACGGCGATGGCTGCCTCGACGTGCCGACGTGGAACCACCTGTGGTTCGTCGCCTACCTATGGTGCTACACGGTGCTGCTGTGGTGCCTGTGGCGCGTGGTGCCGCGCGTCCTGGCAACCTTGGGCACCGCGCTGGATCGGCCGTTGGCCGGCATTGGGGTGCTCGTGTGGCCGGCGGTGTTCCTGGGTGCGGTACGCGTGGCACTGGTGGCGCGTTTCGAACAGACACATGCGCTGGTCGACGACTGGTACAACCACGCGCAGTACTTCAGCGTGTTCCTGTTGGGCTTCCTGATCGCAAGGAAGGACGGGATATGGGAGGCCATGGCCCGGGTGCGCTGGATCGCGCTGGCGCTCTGGCTGGCGAGCTGGGCGGGCCTGATCACCTACTTTGTCCGCTTCGACGGCGTGCAGCCGCCCGAGGCGCTGCGGATGGTCATGAGGCTGGTGTGGGGACTCGACCAATGGTGCGCCATCGTCGCGGTGCTCGGTTTCGCACGGCACTGGAACCCCGGTGACAGCCGTCTGCTTCGCTATCTGGTGCCCGCGGTGTTCCCGGTCTACATCCTCCACCAGACGGTCACGGTGGTGGTCGCGCACCATCTCAAGCCGCTGGCGATTCCGCCGCTGGCGGAAGGCCTGCTGCTGATTGCGCTGACCTTTGCCACCTGCTTCGCAGGTTATGAGGCGATACGCAGGATCGGCGTGTTGCGGCCCCTGTTCGGACTGAAGAGAAAAGCCGACATGCGTGCTTCGCAGTCCGCATCTCTGGCCGCGACAGACGCGTGAAGGTTCAGTCCGCGGCCTGCCAATGCCGGATCAGCAACTGGATGCCACGACGGTTCTGCCAGTCGTCGGTCTCCAGCTGGTAGGCGGCATGGATACGGCTGGGCGGCGACTGGTCGTGCCAGCCATTGAAGTGGATCGCATTGAGCGGCATGGCATGGCCAGGCGAACGCAGCGAGAACTTCAGGTGCTTCTCGCCGATCACGCGCCAGTCGAGCACGTCGAACCTGCCATCGAACATCGGCTCGGGGAATCCCTGCCCCCAAGGCCCTGCGCCTCGCAGGGCTTCGGCATGGGCGCGGTCGAGCTCGTCGGCCTGGAGTTCACCATCGGTCAGCAGCACTTCCTGCAGCATCGACTCATCAAGCAATGTCGCGGCCTGCGTGTGGAACGCTTCGCGGAAGGCTGGCAAAGCACTTGCTTCCAGCGACAAGCCGGCCGCCATCGCATGACCGCCGAAACGCTGCATCAAACCCGGGTGGGCCGCATCGATTGCCGCCAGCGCATCACGGATGTGGAAGCCGGGAATGGATCGCGCGGAGCCTCGCAGTACGTGGCTGCCGGGTTCGGCGGGCGCGAACGCGATGACGGGGCGATGCAGCCGCTCCTTGATCTTGGATGCCACCAGGCCGACGACGCCCGGGTGCCACTCCGGGTCGAACAGGCATGGGGCGAGCGGCACGTTGCCCTCGGCATCGATGCGCGCAAGCGCCGCCTGTGCTTCATCCACCATCTGCTGCTGCACGCCACGCCGCTCGGCATTGATGCCGTCCAGCACGCGCGCCATCTCCATGGCCTGGGTGGCATCGTCGGTGAGCAAGCACGCGATACCCAGCGCCATGTCTTCCAACCGCCCGGCGGCGTTCAAGCGTGGCGCAAGCGCGAAACCGATGTCCGCGGCCGTCAGTCGCGCCTGTTCTCGCCCCGCCACATGGATCAGCGCCTGCAGGCCCGCGCAGGCCTGCCCCGCGCGCAGGCGGCGCATCCCCGCACCCACGAGAGCGCGGTTGTTCGCGTCCAGCGGAACCAGATCCGCGACCGTGCCCACCGCGACCAGATCGAGCAGGGACGACAGGTCTGGCCCCACACCTTCGAAGGCCCCGCGCTCGCGCAGCACGCGGCGCAACGCGAGCAGCACGTAGAACATCACCCCCACGCCGGCCAACACCTTGCTCGGGAACGGATCGCCACGCAGGTTCGGATTGACGATCGCATCCGCAGGCGGCAGCGCGTCACCCGGCAAGTGGTGGTCGGTCACCAGCACTTGCCAGCCGCGCGCTTTCGCGGCGGTGATCCCGGCATGGCAGGCGATGCCATGGTCGACGGTGACCAGCAGCTCGGGTGACAACGCGTCCAACTCGTCGACGAGTGAAGGCGACAGGCCGTAGCCGTGGACCATGCGGTTGGGCACCGCAGGCGTCACCCGTCGCGCGCCCAGCAGGCACAGGCCACGTACGCCGACCGCGCATGCGGTGGCGCCGTCGCAATCGAAGTCGCCGACGATGACGATATGGCGGTCCGCGGCGATGGCGTCGGCCAGCAGTGCCGTCGCAGCGTCGATGCCGCCCAGCAGGTCAGGCGGCAGGAGTTGGGCGAGCCGGGGCTGGGCCTGCTCCATGGAACAGGCACCGCGGGCTTCATAGACGCGTTGCAGGACGGTGGGCACCGTCGCTGGCCAGGTCCCCGCCACGCCGGCTTCACGCCGCCGGATGCGCGCCATCGCGTTCACGCCGGCACGTGGTCGGGCCGCCCGGTGTCCAAGCGTGGCAGCGCCCGGCGCCAGAAACGCCAGCGCTGCTCGCGGCGCAGCGCGAACAGCGCGCCATCCTCGAAATCCAGCGTCAACGTATCCAGTTCGCCTTTCTTCAGCGCGTCCAGCAGTGGACGCAAGGCGTCGCGGCACAGCAGGTCGAGATTGCGCAGGTGGCGCAGATCGATGAGCGCGTCAACACCGCCCTCGCCGTCCGCGTGGCTGGCATCCACGCCGGCCGACTGCGCCAGCGCCTGCAGCAGTACGTCGTTGCCTTTCACCTGGCGGAAGCCGGTGCGCACGAAATCCGGCAGCGCACCCGCGCCCCAGAACCACAGCGAGTTGACCGGCGGCTTGCCTTGGCCCACGCGCTGCGCATTCCAGGGATGGTTGTGCAGCAGTACCTGCGCCTCGCTGAGCAGGGCCCGCCAGCGTCGGCCGGCGTCGCCATGCGGGAGGTGCGCGAACAGATCGTCGCCCAGGACGTCGTCCACCGACGCGAACTCGGGCACCTGCGCATCCAACGGCAGGCGCAGGTACCAGCGCGCCGGATGCGGCGCATCCAGCAGCATGCCGGCATCGCCGAACAGGGGTTTGAGCACGGGTAGCAGGTGGGCGGCATCCTCGGGCGACAGGCCGAGCGACTCGCCATGGGCGAGCATGCGCGCGCCGGTCATGTCCGGCGACACCCGGACGGGGTCGGCACGCAGCCAGCGGGCGCCCACCGCATCACCCGCGTCGTACTGCCGGGTCAGCGCGGCGGTCGGCCAGTGGTCGGGCACCAGTTGGAACTGGCGCCGGAGCTGCGCCCGTTCGCCGGCGTCGGCATCGCTGCGGTCGCCGCGGCCCAGCGCCCGCGCCACATCATCCGGCAGCGCCTGCCCGACGAGGCGGGTGCGCGCGGGCAACAGCAGGGTGGCCTGGGCCATGGGACTCAGTCGTCGCTGTACGAGACGCCGACGATTTCGTATTCGCGCTGGCCGGCGGGCGCATCGATGGTGACGGAGTCGCCCTCGTGCTTGCCGATCAGGGCGCGCGCCAGCGGCGAGGAGATCGCGATCAGGCCCAGCTTGATGTCGGCTTCCAGGTCACCGACGACCTGGTAGCGCTTCTCCTCGTCCGTGTCCACGTCGGCCAGTACCACCTTCGCGCCGAACACGATGCGCGAGCCGGCGTTGAGCTTGCTCACGTCGATGATCTCGGAGTGCGAGAGTTCACCCTCCAGCTGCTTGATGCGGCCTTCGATGAAACCCTGCTGCTCGCGGGCGGCGTGGTACTCGGCGTTCTCCTTCAGATCGCCGTGCGCACGCGCCTCGGCGATCGCGGTGATCACCTCGGGACGCTTGACCGTCTTCAGAAGGTCCAGTTCCTGGCGCAGGCGCTGCGCGCCCTGCATCGTCAATGGGGCTCTCACCCTTGAAGCTCCTTGTGCAGTTCCTGCAACGCCAGTACCGGGCCCGTGCCGCGATACTCCAGCGAATGCACCAGCGCCTTGGCGCCGGCGACGGTGGTCGAATAGGTGACGCGGTGCTGCAGGGCCTCGCGCCGGATGGAGAAGGAGTCGGCGATGGCCTGGCGTCCTTCCGTGGTGTTGACGATATACACGATTTCGCCGTTCTTGATCAGGTCCACCACGTGAGGGCGACCTTCCAGCACCTTGTTGATCTGGGTGCACTCGATGCCGCGCTCGCGCAGCCACGCGGCAGTGCCCGCCGTCGCGACGATGGAGTAGCCACGGGCGACCAGTTCCTGCGCCACCGGCAGCACGCGCTTCTTGTCCGGATCGCGCACCGAAATGAACACCTTGCCCACCGGCGGCGCCTTGATGCCGCCAGCTTCCTGTGCGCGGGCCATCGCCGCGCCGAAGCTGCGGCCCACGCCCATCACTTCACCGGTGGAACGCATTTCCGGCCCGAGGATCGGGTCGACGCCCTGGAACTTGGCGAACGGGAAGATCGCTTCCTTGACCGAATAGTAGTCCGGCACGATTTCCTTCGTGGCGCCCTGCCCCGCCAGCGTCTTGCCGGCCATGCAGCGGGCCGCGATCTTGGCCAACGGCATGCCGGTGGCCTTGGACACGAACGGCACGGTGCGAGAGGCACGCGGGTTCACTTCCAGCAGGTAGACGATGTCGTCGCTGCCGTCCTCGCTCGCCTGGATGGCGAACTGGGTATTCATCAGGCCGACGACCTTCAGCGCCTTGGCCAACTCGACCACCTGGCGGCGCAGCTCGTCCTGCGTCTTCGCCGAGAGCGAATACGGCGGCAGCGAGCATGAGGAGTCGCCCGAGTGCACGCCTGCCTCTTCGATGTGCTCCATCACGCCGCCGATCAGGACGTTGCCCTCGGCGTCGGCGATGATGTCCACGTCCACTTCCACGGCGTTGTCGAGGAAGCGGTCCAGCAGCACCGGCGAATCGTTTGACACCTTGACCGCATCGCGCACGTACCGCGCCAGGTCGGATTCGCCGTACACGATCTCCATCGCGCGGCCACCCAGCACGTAGGACGGACGCACGACCAGCGGATAGCCGATCTCGCGGGCCAGCAGCAGCGCTTCCTGGTCGTTGCGGGCGATGCGGTTCGGCGGCTGTTTCAGGCCCAGCGTGTCGACCAGCTGCTGGAAGCGTTCGCGGTCCTCGGCCAGGTCGATCGAATCCGGGCTGGTGCCGATGACCGGCACGCCGTTCGCTTCCAGTGCGCGCGCGAGCTTCAGCGGCGTCTGGCCGCCGTACTGCACGATGACGCCCTTCGGCTGCTCGAGCTCCACGATCTCCAGCACGTCTTCCAGCGTCAGCGGCTCGAAGTACAGGCGGTCGGAGGTGTCGTAGTCGGTCGAGACGGTTTCCGGGTTGCAGTTGACCATGATGGTCTCGAACCCGTCCTCGCGCAGCGCAAGCGCCGCATGCACGCAGCAGTAGTCGAACTCGATGCCCTGGCCGATGCGGTTGGGGCCACCGCCGAGGATCATGATCTTCTCGCGGCCGGTCGGCTGCGCCTCGCATTCGTCCTCATAGGTCGAGTAGAGGTAGGCGGTGCTGGTGGCGAACTCGGCCGCGCAGGAATCCACACGCTTGTAGACCGGCTTCACGCCCAGCGCCTTCCGCAGCACGCGCACGGCGGCCTCGTCGGTGCCGGCCAGCTGGGCCAGGCGCGCGTCGGAGAAGCCCATGCGCTTCAGCCGGCGCATGCGCGCCTTGTCGAGCGAACCGAGGCCATCGGTGGCGAGCTGCTGTTCGGCCGCGATGATCTCCTCCATCTGGTCGAGGAACCACGGATCGATGAAGGACAGTGCGTGCACCTGCTCGACGCTCATGCCGGCGCGGAAGGCGTCAGCCACGTAGAACAGGCGTTCCGGGCCCGGCGCCTTCAGTTCGCGGCGCAGCTTGGCCAGATCGTCTTCGTCGCGGAGATCCAGTCCGGTCGGGTCGAGGCCGACCTTGCCGGTTTCGAGGCCGCGCAAGGCCTTCTGCAGGGATTCCTGGAACGTGCGGCCCATTGCCATCACCTCGCCCACCGACTTCATCTGCGTGGTGAGGCGAGCATCGGCCTGCGGGAACTTCTCGAACGCGAAGCGCGGGATCTTGGTGACCACGTAGTCGATCGCCGGCTCGAACGAGGCCGGGGTCTTGCCGCCGGTGATCTCGTTCTTCAGCTCGTCCAGCGTATAGCCGACCGCCAGCTTGGCCGCGACCTTCGCGATCGGGAAACCCGTCGCCTTGGACGCGAGCGCCGACGAACGCGACACGCGCGGATTCATTTCGATGACGACGACGCGGCCGGTCTGCGCATTGATGCCGAACTGCACGTTCGAACCGCCGGTATCCACGCCGATCTTGCGCAGCACCGCGATGGAGGCGTCACGCAGGCGCTGGTACTCCTTGTCGGTCAGCGTCTGTGCCGGGGCGACGGTGATGCTGTCGCCGGTATGCACGCCCATCGGGTCCAGGTTCTCGATGGAACAGACGATGATGCAGTTGTCCGCGGTGTCGCGGACCACCTCCATCTCGAACTCCTTCCAGCCCAGCACCGACTCTTCCACCAGCACTTCGGTGGTCGGCGACAGTTCCAGGCCGCGGGTGACGATGTCGACCAGCTCTTCGCGGTTGTAGGCGATGCCGCCACCGCTGCCGCCCAGGGTGAAGCTGGGACGGATGATGGTGGGATAGCCGACGCGGGTCTGGATCTCCAGCGCTTCTTCCAGCGTGTGGGCGACGGCGGCCTTCGGACACTCCAGGCCGATCTCGCCCATCGCTACGCGGAACAGCTCGCGGTCTTCCGCCATGCGGATGGCATCGCGCTTGGCGCCGATCAGTTCGACGCCGTACTTCTCGAGCACGCCGTTGTCCGCCAGGTCCAGCGCGCAGTTCAGCGCGGTCTGGCCACCCATCGTCGGTAGCAACGCATCGGGCTTCTCCTTGGCGATGATCTTCTCGACCGTCTGCCAGTTGATCGGCTCGATGTACACCGCGTCCGCCATCTCCGGGTCGGTCATGATGGTCGCGGGGTTGCTGTTGACCAGCACCACCCGATACCCCTCCTCGCGCAGCGCCTTGCACGCCTGCGCGCCGGAGTAGTCGAATTCGCAGGCCTGGCCGATGACGATCGGGCCTGCACCGATGATCAGGATGGTCTTAAGGTCGTTACGCTTTGGCATGGAATCCTCAGTATGTTGCCTGGCCGGTGCGCGTTACGCGCGGCACGTCGACCGGTGACTCGGGGTGCGATACGCAGGAACGATCAGCGCGCCGCTTCCATCGACTGCACGAAACGATCGAACAGGGGCGCGACGTCATGCGGCCCTGGCGATGCTTCCGGATGTCCCTGGAACGAGAACGCGGGCGCGTCCGTCAGTTCGATGCCCTGGTTGGTGCCGTCGAACAGCGAACGATGGATCACCCGCACATTGGCCGGCAGCGACGCTTCATCCACGGCGAAGCCATGGTTCTGCGAGGTGATCATCACCCGCCCGCTGTCGAGATCCTGGACCGGATGGTTCGCGCCGTGGTGGCCGTGGCCCATCTTCATGGTCTTCGCGCCGGCGGCCAGCGCCAGCAACTGGTGGCCCAGGCAGATGCCGAAGGTGGGGGTCTTCTTCGCGATGAATTCGCGGATGGCGGTGATCGCGTAGTCGCACGGCTCCGGATCGCCCGGGCCGTTGGACAGGAACACCCCGTCCGGCTGCAGCGCCAACACGTCGGCCGCGCTGGTCTGCGCCGGCACCACCGTCACGTCGCAACCACGCTCGGCCAGCATGCGCAGGATGTTGTGCTTCACGCCGAAATCGTAGGCCACGACCTTGTACTTCGCCGGCGCCTGCACGAAGGCATTGCGGTCCAGGTCCAGCTGGCCGTCGCGCCACGGATACGCCTTGTCGGTGCTGACCACCTTGGCCAGGTCCATGCCCTTCAGGCCCGGGAACTTGCGTGCGGCTTCCAGCGCCTTCTCGACATCGAGGCCGTCGCCCGCCATCAGCGCGCCATTCTGGGCGCCACGCTCACGCAGCACGCGGGTCAGCTTGCGGGTGTCGATGCCGGCAATGGCCACGATGCCGCGGGTCTGCAGCCATTCCGGCAGGGCCTGCTGGTTGCGCCAGCTGCTGGGACGGCGCGGCACATCGCGCACGATCAGGCCCGCGCACCAGACCTTCGACGCTTCGTCGTCCTGGTCGGTGCAGCCGGTGTTGCCGATGTGGGGGTACGTCAGGGTGACGAGCTGGCGGGCGTAGGACGGGTCCGTCAGGACCTCCTGGTAGCCGGTCATTGCGGTGTTGAACACCACTTCGCCGACCGACAGGCCATCTGCGCCTACGGATTCGCCCTCGAATACGGTGCCGTCTTCGAGTACGAGAATTGCGGGTCGAGTCACGGGGTTCGCCTTGGGGGTGAAGGAACCCTGCCCCACCGACTTGCGGCTGCAAGAAACCGCAGACGCGGCGTTGATCCGGTCCGTGGCGATGGGTAACAGGCGAGCGGGAATTGTACGGGGAAGCCCTGTTCAGCGCTAGCTTTTTTGCATCCGGACGCGCGCGGACAGGCCACCGGCGAGGCGGCGTGTTCAGGTTGCCGCTCACCACACGAGGTCAGTCCAGCAGGTCGCGTACCCGGTAAGTGCCAGCCGCACGCCCGACCAGCGCACCCGCCACATGCAACGCGCCGCGGGCGAAGATGTCCCGGTGCGTCGCCCTGTGGATCAGTTCGATCCGCTCCCCCGGCCCGGCAAACTGCACCGTATGTTCGCCGACGATGTCGCCGGCGCGCAGGCTGGCGTAATGCACCGGCTGCCCGGCGCTGCCCGCCGCCTCACCCAGGGTGAGCGCGGTTCCGGAGGGCGCATCCTTCTTGTGGACGTGGTGCGATTCGACGACATCGACATCCCAGCCCGGCAGCGCCGCGGCGGCGCGCTCCACCAATTCGGCCAGCACCGCGACGCCCAGGCTGAAGTTCGTCGCCCAGACCACGGGAATCCTCGCCGCGGCCGCCGCCAACGCATGCTGTTGCGCGGTGTCGATGCCGGTCGTGCCGGATACCAGCGGCACGCCACGCTCGACGCACAGGGCCAGAATGGGATCGAAACCCTCGGGCAGGCTGAAGTCGATCGCCACGTCGAACGCGGGAACGCCAGCCAGTTCGGACGCAGCGAAATGAGGCACGCCGTCCACCACGCGCTGCGCCGGCGCACGGCGAGTGACGGCCGCGACGATCGTATGCCGCGCGGGATGCTCGCCCGCGAGGCGGAGCAAGGCCTGGCCCATGCGGCCGGAAGCACCGTGGATCAGCAGTCGTATCGGGGATGCATTCATGGGGCCATGGTAGCGGCCCCCTGCGACGCAGCGAAACCCTCGGGTTTCAGCGGGTCTGCGGATAGCCCAGGTGGTACCCCTGGGCGAACGGCACACCAAGCTGTTTCAGCGTCTCGAGCTGGCGTTCGTTCTCCACGCCCTCCGCGATCAGGTCCGCCCGGGTTCCCTGCGCGAACGTCAGCAGCGCGGCGATCAGCGCCTGCATGCGTGGCCGCTGGTCGACCTCGCGGACCAGGGTGATATCGAGCTTGATGATGTCCGGCGCCAGCCGCAGCACATGGCGCAGGCTGGCGAAGCCCGCCCCGGTATCGTCCACGGCGATGCGGACGCCCGTGTCCTGGAGCGACGACAGGCACTGGTTCAGGCGTCCGTAGTCGTCCACCGCCGTGTGCTCGGTGATCTCCAGCACCAGCCGCTGCGTGTCATGGCCCGCGATGAGACCCCTCAAGCGCTCGCTGCACGCGGTCTCCGGCGAAATGTTGATGGACAGGAACGCATCCGCCGGCAGCGAAGCGAGTTGTGCAAGCGCCGCGGCGGCGGCCGCGAGTTCCAGTTCGACGCTGAGACCGCTGCGCGCGGCATCTTCGAACCATCGTCCGGTGGAGAGGTCGTACTCCAGCGGGAAGCGCGCCAGCGCCTCGTATCCCGCGACGGCTCCATCCGCCAGCCTGATGATCGGCTGCAGCGCCATCGTGATCTGCTTTTCCTCCAGCACCTTGAGGAGGCGCTCGCGCGCGTCGTGCACGTGTTTGCGATCGCGTTCGCCATGCCCCATGCGCGCTTCGAGCGCTGCTCGCATCTGCGCGTGCTCGATCGCCTTGTACATGCTGGCGGCGACCAACGTGCTCAGTTGATCGAGCGTCCTGCAATCTGTGTCGTCGTAGGCCGCCGGCGTCGTCGCGATCACCTTCAGCACGCCAACGACCTGTCCGCGGAACCGGAGCGGCGCCACCAGCATCGATCGCAGCCCGACGTTGCGGCAGGCTTCCCGGTTGACGCGAGGATCCACCTCGCTGTCGTCGCAACGCAGGACGCGCGCTTCGGCGATGCAGCGTCCGGACAGGCTGCCTTCGACAGGTATCGTCAAGCCGGTCTGGTTCTGGGCGATGCCGCTCGCGGACCAGTAGCGCATCAGGTCGCCGTCGCGGATCTCGAGCACCGCTCCCGCAGACCCGGTAAGTTCCTGCGCACGGAAGGTGATGGCATCGACCACGTCCTGGGGCTCCGGCCCCGCCGCAGCGATCTCGCCCTGCGCAGCGACGATGCGGGTCAGCAGCGCAATCGCTTCCTCATCGGTCACACCCGCGCCGGACAGCGACATCGGCGGCCGCACCGACGACAAGGACGTCACTTTTCGATCCCGACTCATCTCCGACACTCCTTGCGGACGATGAACATGATGCATGCCCCGATGCATTGAGGCCGTGATGCTAGAGCGATGTGAGCCAGGCTGTCGAGTAAACGTATTTACGGTGATGCAGCATCGTCGAACACACTCATTCTTCGGGCGAGACGCCCGTCAGCCGCTTGCGCCAATCCTCCACCGCACCACGCTCGAGCCGCCGCTCGAACAGCACGCGCCACGACGGCACGAGCGGCAACGCCAACACCTCGCGCAGGACGCTGGGGTCGATGGCGCGCTGGTACAACAGGTCGATCAGCCGCGCGAGCGACCAGCGTGGATGCGGCCTTGTCTCGAGCGCAATGCGGTCTCCCTGCTGCACGTGCCCGTCTTCGATGACGCGGTAGTACCAGCCCGTCCGGCCGGTGTCCTGAACACGACGCGCCATGTCGGGAACAGCGAACCGGTCCGACAGCTTCCAGCACGGCTGCCGCGACTGGGATACTTCCACCAACGCCGTGCCGAGCCGATATCGGTCTCCCAGGCAGACGAGTTCCTCCGTCATGCCGGAGGTGCTGATGTTCTCGCCGAACGCCCCAGGCGAATCGAGCAGCGGATGCCGTCCGATATCGCCCTGCCATGCGGGGTAGTGATCCATCGGGTAATGGTGGATCGCCTTGTCCCGCCCGCCATGCACCCGCAGGTCGCCTTGCTCGTCGCCTCCGATGCCCAGCGTGGCGACGCGCTGCGGTCCGCGCACGGCCGTCTTCGCGATCGCGCTGCGGCTGCCGGGCCGGGTAAACGGAACGGCCTTGCCCACCAACACCTCGTCCACGACGTATGAAGCTCCGCTCATGGCAGCACCTTCCCGAGACCGGAGGCATCGATTTCGGTCGCGGCACGCGCCAATGCCCCGGCGTCCACGTTCGCGTCGAAGCCGATCCTGAAATGCACCTCGCCATCCTGCGTACGCGAGGAATGGATGGACGACAGACTGACCCCATGCCGTTCGAAGACATGCAGCAACGCACGCAGCGAGCCTGGCCGGTCTTCGGGCAAATGCACGCTGAGTGCGTCCCGGCCTGTCAGGTCGGCCAGCAGGTAGCCGATGCGCTCGTAGCTGTAGTTGCCTTCAGCCAGCATCGCGACGCCAGCCGCCTCCCGGTTGTCGGCGAGAAATTCCTTGCGGAACGCGGCGCGCGCCGGGTCGGTTCCCTCGGCCACCAACTGGGCCATGCGTTCGATCTGGCGGCCGAGCGCGCGCAGCACGTCGCCCGCGTACGGGTTGCCGAACTGGATGTCTTCATAGATGGCCGGGTTCAGCGAAAGAATGCGGGCGATGATGGCCGCATCCATCTCGAACGAGGCCGAGCGGAACGGCATCACCGCAGCCAGATCGCCCACCTGCGCAACCTGGCCTCGCAACACACCGGCTTGCGCCAGGTGCGTCGCGTGCACCATCGCCTGCACCAGCGCCATGATCCGGTCGTGCTGCTCGGGCGACGCCCGCACGCACTCGGCCTCCAGCGCGACCAGGAACGCGTCCAGCCAGTCGCGCCAACGATCCAGCCGCGATTCGCTGACCACCATCACCCTGCCCTTCAGCGTCGGCGCCTTCGGTGGTGCCGTCATCGGGTGCAGGCCGACCACCTCCGCACGGGAGCGCAGCATGGCCTCCACCGGCAGTGACTTGATCGACGTGACATCCAGCCACAGCTTGCCGACCTCGCTGCCACCCGCCAAGGTGGCGTAGTGCTCGATCACAGACACGGTCTGGCGGATGGGTGCGGAGAAGACCAGCACATCCGCGCGGCGCACCAGCTCCGACTCGCTGACGGAAGACGCATCGGCCGGATCATGACCGATGACCACCAGTCCCATCCGCGCGCAGAAGAATTGCTGCAGCCAGCGGCCGTAGGCGCCGGCGCTGCCGACGATGCCTACTGTGAGCGACGTGGAGATAGGCTGCAGGGCCTGCTCTTGAACCGCAGCGTACACCATTGAACAGATCTCCTTCGATCCCTTTCCGGGCCCTAGCAATGCCATAGACTAGCGCCACCCACGCCGGGGAGGTGGGGGAATAGCAAAGTGCCTGCAGTGCTCCGGATCCGGAGCAGTCAACTACCATCAAAAAGGGGAGTCTCGTTATGCGCGGCAGCAAGCAGTTGTCCAAGTGTTGCGTCCTGTTCTTGGCACTGGCGACCGTCACCGGCTCAGCCGCCAATACTGGCAACACGGAAAAACAGATGGCGCCGAACGAACGGGGCCGTGCGATCGCTATTTTCGTGAAGCGTTGGGCGGGGTATGCCACTGAAGTCTATAACGTGGACGTACGTACCTGGTCCAGCGGATTTGTTACTCAGTTCGCCAAGGCAGATGCATCGAAGATCCGGCGCGCTTTGTCACGGACAACGTATGAAGGTGCATTGGCCGAGCTGGATGGCCGCGGCGAGATCCTGAGCGACGATATGGTCATCGATCGGCTCGCCAAGCTTCCGCAAGGAGCGAGCCCTTCCATCGTCTCCAACGCCTTCGGCGAAATCGTTGGCGGACTGCAGTACACGCCGATACAGCCCTGTCGGATCCTGGATACCCGCACCGCTGAGGACGGACCACTAGCCCAGGGTGAATCGCGCAACATCCATGTCGCAGGTGTAAGCAGTTATCTGCATGCAGGCGGTGCTGACAACAATTGCGGCTTGATCGAGGCCGGCCTCAAGGCGGCGGCGCTCAACGTCACCGTGGTCAATCCCGAGGGCCCAGGGTTCGCGACCATCTACAATCCAGCCTACGCGCTACCGAATGCGTCGAGCCTCAACTTCACCACGGGTGCGATCGTGAACAACACGGTGATCACCTCGGTTTTCCCTGGCGAGGTGGGGTCCGTAGGATCGATACAACTGAGGAGCACTCGCGCCGCTCATTATGTCGTTGACATTGTCGGTTATTACGAGACCCCGAAAGCACGTGTACTCCAGTGCACGGAGGTCAACACGCTGGAGCTGGTGCAACCTGGCGTTCCTCTCCCCGTTCCGCTCAAATGTCCTGCGGGCTACAGCGTCACCGGAGGAGGGGCATTCTGGAGGACCGGCGGCAGCACCTTCATTCAACTCTTGGATGCAGGCAACATCTATACCTATCCGAATACTTCCGACCTGTACGCGCAAAACCACTCATTCATCAGCGTCGGGTTCAACAAGACGGAGGAGCCGGTCTTGATGGAAGCACGAGCTACCTGCTGCCGCGTCCCCGGTCGTTGATCGTCCGGATGACGCCGAAGGGGCACGTCAGATGAGACGTGTCCCTGGCGATGGCATCAGGACGTCATGCGGTCCCAGAACCCTTTCACGCCATCGAGGAAGGTCGCGGACTTGGGCGAATGCTTGCGCGCCTCGTCGCCGACGAACGTGGCCTCGAACTTCTCGAGCAGCTCACGCTGTTCGGGGGTCAGGTTGACCGGGGTTTCCACCACCACGCGGCAGTAGAGGTCGCCTTCGCTGCGGCTACGGACCGATTTCACGCCCTTGCCGCGCAAGCGGAACAGCTTGCCGGTCTGCGTCTCGGCGGGCACGCGGATCTCCGCCTCGCCGTGCAGCGTGGGCACGCGGATGGTGTCGCCGAGCGCCGCCTGCGAGATGCGGATCGGCACCTCGCAATGCAGATCGTCGCCGTCGCGCTGGAAGATATCGTGCTCGCGCACGCGCACTTCCACGTACAGATCGCCCGGAGGCGTGCCGGGCGGGCCCGCCTCGCCCTCGCCGGTCAGGCGGATGCGGTCGCCGCTGTCCACGCCGGCCGGAATCTTGACCGACAGGACCTTTTCTTCCTCCACGCGTCCGGCGCCGTGGCACTCGGTGCAGGGAGTCTTGATGGTCTGGCCGCGGCCACCGCAGGCCGGACAGGCCTGCTGCATGGCGAAGATGCCGCGCTGCATGCGGACATTGCCGCGTCCGCCGCAGGTACCACAGGTCTCGACCTTGCCGTCCGCCGAGCCCGAACCGTTGCAGGGCGTGCAGGCGACCAGCGTGGGGATCTCGATCCGCTTCTCGGCGCCGGCAACGGCCTCCTCCAGGTCCAGCTCCATCACATAGCCGACGTCGGCGCCGCGGCGCGCGGCGCGCGCACCACCCCCGCCGAAGATGTTGCCGAAGATGTCGCCGAAGATATCGCCCATGTCCGGGCCACCGGGGCCGCCGCCGCCGCCCATGCCGTGCTCGAACGCGGCGTGGCCATGCGCGTCGTAGGCGCGGCGCTTGGCGCCGTCCGACAGCACTTCGTAGGCCTCCTTGCACTCCTTGAACGCGACTTCAGCCGCGGCGTCGCCGGGATTGCGGTCCGGATGGTGTTTCATCGCGCAGCGACGGTAGGCCTTCTTCAGGTCTTCATCGCTGGCGTCTCGGGCCACGCCCAGGACTTCGTAGTAATCGCGCTTGCTCATGTGCTGTCTGGCTGGTCTCGCAGGGTCGCCGGATGGCAAAACGGGAGGCCGTGGCAGGCCACGTCTCCCGTTCGCCGCATCCCGTGGTCCGGGATTACTTCTTGTCGTCCTTCACCTCGGTGAATTCCGCGTCGACCACATCGTCGGCCGGCGCAGAGGGACCACCCGTGCCGCCGGCACCCGGCTGTTCGCTGGAGGCGGCCGCCGCGTACAACGACTGGCCGGCTTCCTCGAGCGCCTTGGCCTTGGCTTCGATCTGGGTCTTCTCGTCACCCTTCATCGCCGACTCGAGTTCGGCGATCGCCGACTCGACGCGACCTATCACGTCGCCCGGCACCTTGCTGCCATGCTCGGTGATGGCGCTGCGGGTGGCGTGGATCAGGCCGTCGGCGTGGTTGCGCGCCTGCACGAGCTCCTGGAATTTCTTGTCTTCTTCGCGATGCGCCTCGGCATCGGCCACCATGCGCGCGATCTCGTCCTCGGACAGGCCCGAACCGGCCTTGATCTCGACCTTCTGTTCCTTGTTGGTCTTCTTGTCCTTGGCCGACACATGCAGGATGCCGTTGGCGTCGATGTCGAACGACACCTCCACCTGCGGCATGCCGCGCGGCGCGGCGTCGATGCCGGACAGGTCGAACTTGGCCAGCGACTTGTTGAAGCGGGCCTGTTCGCGCTCGCCCTGCAGCACATGCACCGTCACCGCGGACTGGTTGTCCTCGGCGGTGGAGAAGGTCTGCGAGGCCTTGGTCGGGATGGTGGTGTTCTTCTCGATGATCTTGGTGAACACGCCGCCCAGGGTCTCGATGCCCAGGCTCAGCGGGGTCACGTCGAGCAGCAGCACGTCCTTCACGTCGCCGGCCAGTACGCCGCCCTGGATCGCAGCGCCCAGCGCCACGGCCTCGTCGGGATTGACGTCCTTGCGCGGTTCCTTGCCGAAGAACTCGGCCACCGCCTGCTGCACCTTCGGCATGCGGGTCTGGCCGCCGACCAGGATCACCTCGCCGATGTCGCTGGCGCGCAGGCCGGCGTCGTTCAGCGCGATGCGGCAGGGCTCGATCGTCTTCTTCACCAGGTCTTCGACCAACGCTTCCAGCTTGGCGCGGGTCAGCTTGATGTTGAGATGCTTCGGGCCCGAGGCGTCGGCGGTGACGTACGGCAGGTTCACTTCGGTCTGCTGCGAGCTGGACAGCTCGATCTTGGCGCGCTCGGCGGCGTCCTTCAGGCGCTGCAGGGCCAACGGATCCTTGCGCAGGTCGATGCCCTGGTCCTTCTGGAACTCCTCGACGAGGTAGTCGATGACGCGCTTGTCGAAGTCCTCGCCACCCAAGAAGGTGTCGCCGTTGGTCGCCAGCACTTCGAACTGCTTCTCGCCGTCGACGTTGGCGATCTCGATGATCGATACGTCGAACGTGCCGCCACCCAGGTCATAGACGACGATCTTGCGGTCGGCACCGCCCTCGCCCTTGTCCAGGCCGTAGGCCAGCGCGGCGGCGGTGGGTTCGTTGATGATGCGCTTGACGTCCAGGCCGGCGATCTTGCCGGCGTCCTTGGTCGCCTGGCGCTGGCTGTCGTTGAAGTAGGCCGGCACGGTGATGACCGCTTCGGTGACGGTCTCGCCCAGGAAGGCTTCGGCCGTCTTCTTCATCTTCTCCAGGATGCGCGCGGAGATTTCCTGCGCGGACAGCTTCTTGCCGTCGTTGGTCTGCACCCAGGCATCGCCGTTGTCGTGCGCGATGATGTCGTACGGCACCAGGTCCAGGTCCTTTTTCACTTCCGCGTCGGTGAACTTGCGGCCGATCAGGCGCTTCACCGCGTAGAAGGTGTTCTTCGGGTTGGTGACGGCCTGGCGCTTGGCCGACGCGCCGACCAGCACTTCGCCGTCCTTGGTATAGGCGACGATGGAGGGCGTGGTGCGGTCGCCTTCCGAGTTTTCGATGACGCGGGCCTTGCCGCCGTCCATGATCGCCACGCACGAGTTCGTCGTGCCCAGGTCGATGCCGATGATCTTGCCCATGATGGATGTCGCTCCCTAGCGAATTCAGATGTTGAACCCGGCGATCGGCCGGGTGGATGGTCCCGATATAGGGGTGCGATGGCGCGGTTCAAGCGCCGCCGCGAGGCCGTTCAGTCGTGCTTGGCCACGACCACCAGGGCCGGACGCAGCAGGCGGCCATTGAGCACATAGCCCTTCTGGAAGACCTGCACCACGCTGCCAGGCGCCGCGCCGGGCGCATCGGCCTGGCTGATGGCCTGGTGGTGTTCCGGATTGAACGCGTCCCCGGTGGGGTCCAGCAGGGCCAGGCCGTTGTCGCCGGCCACCTTCAGCAGCTGCTTGAAGGTCAGTTCCAGGCCATCCTTGAGCGGACTCGGCTCGCTGCCTGCCGCGGCCAGGCCGGCGTCCAGGCTGTCGAACACCGGCAACAGGTCGCCCAGCAGGCGCTCGTTGGCGAACTTGCGGGCCTGCTCGATGTCGCGCGCGACGCGCTTGCGCTGGTTCTCCAGATCGGCGCGCTCCAGCAGCGTGGTGGCGCGCAGCTGGTCCAGCTCGTTGCGCAGCGTTTCCAGCTCCGCCAGCAGGGCGGCGTCGGCATCGGTGGACTCGGGCGCGTCGCCCGGCATGGCTTCGTGGTCGTGCGGTTCGTTCATTTCGGTTCCCTGGCGGCAGGTCCAGCCGCCCAACCGGGAACCTATGGGGTCGGCGTTTCGGGATTCAAGGCCGCGCCCAGGACATCCGCGGCCGCCTGCACCACCGGAATCACCCGGTCGTAGGCCATCCGCGTGGGCCCGATCACCCCCAGCACGCCCAACACCTGGCCGCCCGCCATGTAGGGCGCGGTCACCACGGAGACGCCGTCATGCGGGGCCAGTCCCGTGTCTTCGCCGATAAAGATCCGCACACCCGGCGCGCGGATGGTGCGCTCCAGCAACTGCAGGATCTCGCGCTTGCGGGCGAACGCCTCAAACAGTTCGCGCAGGCGCTCGAGATCGGAAAGTTCCTGCACGCCCATCAGGCGGGTCTGCCCGGCCAGCACCACGTCGTCGTTCGGCGGCGTGAGCGCCTGTTCGGCCAGCTCGATGGATTCGGCCAGCAGCCCTTCCATCTCGGTTTGCGCGCTGCGCAGGTCGCGAAGCAGCGTGGCACGGATGTCGGCCAGCGGCCGGCCGGCAAAATGGGTGTTCAGGTAGTTGGAGACGCGCTCCAGTTCCGAACGCTCATAGGGTCTGCGGGTTTCGATGACGCGGTTCTGCACGTCGTTGTCGGCGAAGACCAGGATGGCCATCACCCGCTTGCCGTCGAGCGGTACGAAGTCGATGTAGCGGAAGGCGAACTGCTCGCGCCGGGGCACGCTGACCACGCCGACGAAATGCGTCATCGCCGACAGCAGCTCGGAGGCATTGCCCAGCAGGGCCTGGGTCCCCGCACCGCTGGGCAGCTCGGAACGCAGGCGCGCCACCTCGCCCTCGCCCAGCGATTTCACCTGCACCAGGCTGTCGACGAAAACCCGATAGCCCTGCGCCGTAGGAATCCGCCCAGCCGAGGTATGCGGCGAACTGAGCAGGCCGACTTCCTCCAGCTCGGCGAGGATGTTGCGGATCGTGGCCGGGCTGACCTCCAGCCCCGCATGGCGGGCCAGGGTCTGCGAGCCCACCGGCTCGCCGTCGCGGATATAGCGCGAAATCAGCGTGCGCAGCAGGTGGCGGGCGCGCGGATCCAAAGGGGGCAACGGGGACGACATGCGGCATACATAGCGCCAACGCCGCGGCTCCCGCAAGCACCCGCGAACACCGTCTCGACCGGTGCGACGCCGGACGGAGACCATCGCGCGCCTTCGAACCGCCATCGCCCGGCCCTACACTATCGCCATGCTGACCCATCTCGCGATCAAGGATTTCGCCGTCGTCCGCGCTGCCGAACTGGAGTTCGGCGAGGGCATGACCGTCATTTCGGGCGAAACCGGCGCGGGCAAGTCGCTGCTGGTGGACGCGCTGGGCTTCCTGTCCGGGCTGCGCGCCGACAGCGGCGTGGTCCGCCACGGCGCCGAGCGTGCGGAGCTCTCGGCCGAATTCCAGCCGGCTTCCGGCTCCCCCGCCCTCGCCTGGCTGGCCGAGCATGAGCTCGACGACGATGGCCAGTGCCAGTTGCGCCGGGTCATCCGCGCCGATGGTGGCTCGCGCGCGTGGATCAACGGGCGCACCGTGACCCTGTCGCAGCTGACCGATCTCGCCGGTCGTCTGGTCGAGATCCATGGCCAGCACGAACACCAGGCCCTGCTGTCCCGCCACAGCCAGATGGAGCTGCTCGACGCTTACGCGGGCAACCAGGCCGAAGCCAGCGCCGTTCGCGACGCCGCGCGCCAGTGGAACACCTTGCTGGGCGAACGCGAGCAACTGTCGGGCCAGGGCGATGTGTCCGACCGCATCAACTACCTCGAGCACCAACTCGCGGAGCTGCAGCGCGAGGACCTGGCGCCGGCCGCGCTCGACGCCCTGGTCGCGGGCCACCGCCGGCAAGCGCATGCCGCCGGGCTGATCGAAGCCTGCGATGCCGCCCTGGTCGGCCTGTCTGGCGACGAGACCCCGTCGTTCTCGCGCCAGCTGCAGCACACGCGTGCGGACCTCGCCCGCCAGATCGAGCACGAACCGCGATTGCGGGGCGTCGACAACCTGCTGGAAAGCGCGGCGATCCAGATCGAAGAAGCACTGGCCCTGCTCGGTCAGGTGCGCGACGACCTGGACGCCGATCCTGGGCAGTTCGAGGACCTCGAACGCCGTCTGGCGCGCGTCCATGACCTGGCGCGCAAGCATCGCGTGCCGCTGGACGGCCTGCAGGAGCAGCGCGACCGGCTGGCGACGGAGCTGGAATCGCTGCGGGGTGCCGGCGAGCGCCTGCTGAAGCTCAACGATGAGATCGAGGCCGCACGCCAGCACTGGCGCAAGGCCACCGGCGCGCTGAGCCGGACACGGCAGCGCGCTGCCAAGGCGCTGGGCGACACCACCACTGCGTTGATCGCCGAACTCGGGATGGGGGGCGGCCGCTTCGAGGTGGCGCTCGAGCCACATGACGCCGAACGGCCCGATCCTTCAGGCGCCGAGCGCAGCGAGTTTCTGGTATCGGCGAACGCAGGCCAGCCGCCGCGGCCGTTGCGCAAGGTCGCGTCCGGCGGCGAACTGGCCCGCATTTCGCTCGCCATCGAAGTGGCGGCGCTGGGACTCGATGCGGTGCCGACGATGGTCTTCGATGAGGTCGACACCGGCATCGGCGGCGCCGTCGCGGAGATCGTCGGCCAGAAGTTGCGGGCCCTCGGCGCGCAGCGGCAGGTGCTGTGCGTCACCCATCTGCCGCAGGTCGCGGCGCAGGGCCATGCGCACTACCGCGTCAGCAAGGCGCCTGTCGACGGGATGACCCAGAGCGCGGTCGAGAAGCTCGGCGCGAAACAGCGCGAGGAAGAACTCGCCCGGATGCTCGGTGGTGTGGAAGTCAGCAAGGAAGCGCACGCGGCGGCGAAGCGACTGCTGGCCAACGCGGTCTGATGCGCTGTCCTTCGCGACTCCGGAGCTAGCGCTTCTTGCGCACGTAGAGCACCAGCGAGTGCTCTTCCAGTTCGTAGCCGTGCTTGGCGGCGATCTCGCGCTGCAGCTTCTCGATCTCGCCGCTCTCGAACTCGATGATCTTGCCGGTATCCACGTCCACCATATGGTCGTGGTGGCCGCCACGGTCCAGTTCGTAGACGGCCTGGCCGCCCTCGAAGTTGTGCTTCAGCACCAGCCCCGCCGCCTCGAACTGGGTCAGCACCCGGTATACCGTCGCCAGGCCGATCTCGTCGCCGTGGTCCAGCAGCTGCCGGTAGATGTCTTCCGCGCTCAGGTGGTGCTGGGAGTTCTTCTGCTCCAGCAGCTCAAGGATGCGCATGCGCGGGTGGGTGACCTTGAGGCCGACTTTGCGTAGATCCTGCGATTCCATGGCGTCTCCGTTCACTCTCGGTTTAGCGCCAGCTGCCTGAAGCTCGGTTGCGGCGGTCCGTGGAAGTGTATCATCGGCCCGGTTTCCCACTGTATCTGTCCCATGCGCAAATTCCTGCTGGTTGCCGTCCTCGTTTCCGCCACTGCCGGCTGCGGCATCCTGTACAAGCAGCCGATCTACCAGGGCAACCTGATCGAGAAGACAGCGGTGGACCAGCTGCAGGCGGGCCAGAGCAAGCAGCAGGTGCAGTCGCTGCTGGGCAGTCCGTCCATCGCCGATCCGTTCCACGCACAGCGCTGGGACTACACCGCAAGCAACCGCACCAACCGCCGCGGCACGACGGAAGTGAAGAACCTCACCCTGCTGTTCAACGGCGACACGCTCGCCAGCTGGGAAGGCGAATACTTCCCCGAAGCCGACCTGCAGCTGTCGCAGGACGTGCGCAAGTTCGGCCCGAACCTGGCCAAGGAAAAGAAGAAGGGCGGTCGCCGCTAAGGCGAGGCGTCACTTGCGCGCCCGTCGGCGGCGCGCTTCTTTCGGGTCCAGCAGCAACGGGCGCAGCACTTCCACGCGATCGCCCTCGCGCAGCAACGCACTCCCCTCCGCCATCACGCCGTGGACCGCCGTCGGTTGCGCGGGCGCAAGGGCGTCGAACCCGCTGGCCGCCACCGCATCCGCCACGGTCGATCCCGGCGGCAGGTCCAGTTCCACCGCATCGAAGCGGTGTGGCCACGCCCGGATCACCTCGACCCGCATCTCAGGCCCCGCGGTCCGCGGCCCGTACGAAATCATCGACCATGCGGTCGGCCAGGCTCTGGAAGCCCAGCGCCATCGCCGGCGCGAGCAGGCGGCTGGACGGCTCGAACTCCAGCGTCAGGGTGACCTTGCAGGCGGACTCGTCCAGCGCATGGAAGTCCCAGCGCCCGTGCAGCTTGCGGAACGGGCCATCGACCAGGTTCATGTCGATCCGGTGCGGGCGGTCCAGCGTGTTCTCCGTGGTGAACCACGTCCGCAACGAGCCCAGGCCCAGGTCGAGCCGGGCCACCAGCCTCTCGTCGCCCTGTTCGACCAGCTGCGCGGCGCTACACCAGTCGAACCGGCGCGGGTAGGCCGCCACGTCGTTGACCAGGTCGAACATCCGGGTGGCCGAGTGTTCGACCAGGGCGCTGCGGCGGATCGTATGCATGTGGCTCGCGTGGAATTCCGCCTTCGGCGACAATAGGACGGATGGCAAAGAAACCGGACAAGAATAAAGCAACGGGCACGATCGCGCTGAACAAGCGCGCCCGGCACGAGTACCACCTTGAGCAACGCCACGAGGCGGGCATCGCCCTGCAGGGATGGGAGCTCAAGGCCATCCGCGCCGGCCGCGCCAACATCACCGAGGCCTACGCGGTCATCCGCCATGGCGAACTGTTCTTGTTCGGCGCGCAGATCACCCCGCTGATCCAGGCCTCCACCCACGTGGTCGCCGACGACCGCCGTACGCGCAAGCTGCTGCTGCACCGGAACGAGATCGACAGCCTGATCGGCAAGGTCGAGCGGGACGGCTACACGCTGGTGCCCACCTCGCTGTACTGGAAGGGCAACAAGGTGAAGGCCGAACTGGCGCTCGCCAAGGGCAAGCAGACCCACGACAAGCGCGCCAGCGAGAAGGACCGCGACTGGGCCCGCGAGAAATCGCGGGTCATGCGCCAGCACAACAAGGATGCGTGATCCCATCGCGCGACGCGATGGAATCCCCAAGATTCACTTCGCGAATCTTGGGCCCCGACGCTCGCTGCCGATCCCCCATTCGCGCTGACGCGCGAATTTGCCCCCTCACTAAGGGGGCTGACACGCCGCGTTGGCGTCTCACCTGGCTGAACACATCAAGGCGGAAGCCTTGTGAAGGCTGACATCCATCCCTACACTGGTTCTTGTCAGGACGTTTCTGACTCCCGGGGGTGCACAGGCTTCGACGGGGGTTGCGAAGTTGCCTGGTGCATGCCGAGGGGGCAGCTTTCCTCGTAAATCCAGCGGCAAAACTCTAGTTGCCAACGACGACAACTACGCTCTCGCCGCTTAAGGCGTAAGCCCTGAAACTGCTTGTGTCCGTGCTCGCAGCGTAAGGTCATTATCACGGAATCGCCGGGAGTGGCTGCCTGTCAGCACCCGGTCAACCTAAAACAGGCTGGTCCTGCGGTGCGCTTCGCCCACCGTGCTGCTGCAGGACGAGATCCAACGGTGGGATAAGCATGTAGTACCGGGGATGGAGTGCCTTCGGACGGCGGTTCAATTCCGCCCACCTCCACCATTTAAGCGTCTTAGGACGCCTCAAAAAGACCGGAAAGCCTAGAGAAATCAAAGCTTTTCGGTCTTTTTTTTGTCTCTAGTCGTCCAGTCGAGTCCGTTGCAATCCGACAGTAGGTGACAGTAGCGTTAACAGTACCCGGCCCTTTGCCGATACTCCTACTGTCATGGCTAAGACCATTGCCCCGCTTACGGTTGCCGCGATCCGCAGCGCCAAGCCCGCCGCCAAAGTTCTCCGCGATGGTGGGGGCCTCTATCTCCTCCTTCAGGACTCCGGCCGTCATCTCTGGCGGTTCGACTACCGCTTTCAAGGAACCCGGAAGACCCTGAGCATGGGGGTGTACCCAGACGTGAGCCTGGCTGACGCCCGGGAGCGGCGCGAGGAGGCTCGTCGCCTTGTCGCCAACGGGATCGACCCCAGCATCCAGCGAAAGGCCGTCAAGGCCGCCACCTTGGAAAAGGCCGGCAACAGTCTAGAGGTGGTCGCGCGGGAGTGGTTCCAGAAGCAGAAGGCGACCTGGGCCAAGTCTCACGCCGACAAGATCATCCTCCGCCTGGAGAACGACATCTTCCCCTGGCTGGGGAAGCGCCCCATCGCGGAAGTGACTGCCAAGGAACTCCTGGCAACCTTGAACCGGGTTGTAGACCGCGAGGCCGTTGAGTCAGCCCACCGCATCCTCCAGAACTGCGGCCAGATATTCCGGTACGCCATCGCCACGGGGCGAGCCGAAAGGAATCCCGCAGCCGACCTAAGGGGCGCCCTGCCGCCCGTAAGGCCCTCGCACCACGCGGCCATCCTCAACCCTAAGGAAATAGGTGGCCTCCTCCGGGCCATCGACGGATACGACGGCGCGTTCGTCACGAAGTGCGCCCTGAAGCTCGCCCCGCTCCTGTTCGTGCGTCCCGGTGAGCTACGCAACGCCGAGTGGTCCGAGATCGACCTGGAAGCGGCTCAGTGGGAGATTCCGGGTACCAAGATGAAGATGGGCCAGCCCCTCATCGTGCCCCTGGCGCCCCAGGCGTTGGAGGTGCTGAAGGAGTTGCATCAGGTGACCGGAAGGGGGCGGTATGTGTTCCCTAGCGCCCGCGGCGGAGATCGCCCGATGTCCAACAATGCCATCCTAGCCGCCCTTCGCCGCATGGGGTATGCCAATGACGAGATGACCGGGCACGGGTTCCGAGCAATGGCTCGGACAATACTGGACGAAACGCTGCACTTCCGGCCGGACTACATTGAGCAGCAGCTTGCCCATGCGGTCCGCGACCCGAACGGCCGGGCGTACAACCGGACGGCCCACCTTGAACAGCGCCGGCAAATGATGAGCGCCTGGGCAGACTACCTCTACGAACTCCGCGATGTGAGCCTGCACCCCTGAATTTATACCGTCTCAGTCGATGAGATGGCCGCCCTTCACTCTTATTCAAATTACTTGTCGGCCCGAACCGGCGGATATACCCTCCGCCACAAATGGACGCCTAGCGGGGTGCTAGGCGCGCGCCCAGGGAGAAGGAATCGTGACCATCTTTCAGCTCGTGAAGATCGTTCTCGACACGTTGTATGCAGAGGCTGTAGAGGCATTCGGCGACAAGGCAGATGCACGCATCAAAGAGCAGATGGATTATCTGTCAGATAGCTACGGAAAGCTCACGAGCCCTGACAGAAAGCCCGTGGACTACAAGAATCCCGCTACGCGATTCGCGTATGTCTACAAATATGTAGCATCGCATGGCGACTACGTCGCGCAAGTGCTCTATACGCTGAGGCACGAACTGGGCGAACCAATCTTTGGACAGGAGTCCGTACGGGTAACTTGCATCGGTGGCGGACCTGGTAGCGATCTCATCGGCCTCCTTAAATACCTGGACGATAACCCGAAAGAACAGGTGAAGAAGCTCACTTGCTATCTCCTGGATCGAGAGAAGGCATGGGCGGATACTTGGACGGAGATCAACGCCTCTCTCGGCACCGAGATTCAATTGAACGCGAACTTTCAACCTCTTGATGTGACGAAACCTGAGGACTGGGAGTATCAGAAGAAGTTCCTTCAAGCCGATCTCTTCACCATGAGCTATTTCGTGTCTGAAGTAATGGCGCTGGACACTGATGGAGTTGTTACGCACTTTTGGCAAACCATCTTCAAGTCAGCAAAATCCGGCGCTCTGTTTCTTTACGATGACAACGGACATGACTCTTTCAACAACTACTTTGACCAGCAGTGGAAGAACGCAGGTCTTGAGCTGGTTGTCGGCGCGACCAACGAACAAACCTGGCCGGGAAGCAAAGAGCAAAAGGATGCACTCGGAGATTACCTAAGTAGGTTTGGCCAGATGCCCAAGCTGAAGACCCTACTCAGCTATCGCGTACTTAAAAAGCCGTGACTCAAGACCTGTTCTCCTCTGACACCGAGTTCGAGACGCTCCCAATGAGGGATGCGGAGGTGTTGCTACTCAGGGATTTCCCCCTCCCCCTGCGACCTTCGGACATTCTTGAGAATTTGATCGGGAATACTCCTTGGCGTGCTGAGGAGGTGACCGTGTGGGGGAAGAAGCATATGCAGCCTCGCCTTATCGCCTGGTATGGTGACCCTGGGCGTTCGTACACCTACTCCGGAATTTCAGTGAAGCCGCTTCCTTGGACGCCGCTACTGAATGCATTACGCGAGGCGGTCCAGGCTAAGTGCGGCGAGGTTTTCAACAGCGTACTTCTCAATTACTACCGCGACGAACGCGACAGCATGGGCATGCACAGCGACGATGAGCCAGAACTGGGCCCTCGCCCCGTGATTGCGTCACTGAGCCTTGGTGACACTCGTGTCTTCGCATTCAAGCACAAGTTCCAAGACGTGCCGACAGTTAGGATTCCGCTGGACTCCGGGACACTTCTATTGATGAAAGGAACCACGCAGCGGTTCTGGAAGCACGGCATCGCAAAAGCCTCCAAACCGCACGGTCCCCGCGTGAATCTGACATTCCGTCAAGTCCATATGGGGGCTTGATTGAGTGCGGCGATTAGCCCGCCAGAGGGGTTTGAGGTTGAGCCTTATTCAGATGGCCCTGGTCTCTTTTTCCGCGGCATTTGCATCGCGCATGCCAGGCCGGCCAATAGCAACCCGGGCGCGCCGTGGAGGCTGTGCCTAGCACCCGCCAGACCACCCCGCTACGTGTTTCTCTCTTCCGAGGCATCCTGCGTCTCCTACATGACGCTGTGGGCGCAGCGGTGGGGGGCGGATATCCGTTCTCGCATGTCCAGCAGGGCTTTTTCCTTCAGCCATCTCGCGGTCACTTCCGGAGAACCTCCAGTGCACACCCGGCATCCCGGAGCAACGGCTCGGCGGCGGCGCTGAGCAAAGAGCGGCGCCCCCCTTACAGAACATCACTCCCCTGCTACCCTAAATGACTTAGAGATACCTAGGGTGTTCTCTAAGGTCCTTGCTAAAGGTACAGATCAAGCAGTACCGCTAAGTAAGACCTTTGGAGCCGCCCTGGTTTCCACCTGATAAATCCCTCTATTGGTACAGCCCCACCGGCATTTCCCTCGCGATATGCTAGGGCCACAGGGGACTAACGTGGGGAATGGAATGGCTGAGAATATGAGCGCGGACGCCACAAAATTTCTAGAAGCGCTGACGAGTCTGCAAGACGCTATTGATTCGTACGGCAACAAGTCTAAGTTTTCAGACTCATTCAACCCGAATGCCGCACCTCTTACAGCATCTGACCTCTATGCAATGGTCGGCGCTTTGCATGAGAAATTCAATATCGACTGGAGCGGGGCTCATGCCGAGAGCGCTCAGCAGCAATTCGATGACTTGACGCCGAAGATCGAGTTTGCGACCGACAATCTTGTTCCGCACCTACACTCATCGGCGCACGTCTCTGAAGCTCTACTGACCTTCGTTTACGCTATTGATCTCCAAGTATCAGACTTGGTTACTCACAAGGTCGTAGACCAGATTCTGCGGTTACCCGCAGACACGAGGAAAGAGCTCCGTGCCGCTCATAAGAGATTCGAGCACGCTAACAATTCGATTGGCGACCTCGAATCTAAGGTTAAGACCATCAACGATGCGTACAGCTCTGCATCAAGCCTGCCCACGACTCTGTCTGATCTAGAAGCCGCGGCGTCTGACATCGCAACGTCTAGAGATGCGGTACTCAGGCACGAAGCGGACGCTAAGCAACGCGCAGCCGATGCGGACGTCGCCAAAAAGGAGGTAGAAAGTGTTCTTGCACAGGCGAATCAGGCACTCTTGCGAGTTAACGCAGCATTCCGCGCCGCGACCTCCGAAGGGCTGGCGAAGGAGTTCAAGGCTAAGGCTCAAAGGTTGAATATCTCAGTTGGGATTTGGGTCGCGGTACTCGTCGCAGCACTTCTTGCCGCAGCTTATGTAGGCAGTGAACGGTTTCCTCAGCTTCTGGCAAGCATGGCAGCGCTGTCGAACAAGGGCGAACCTAAGTGGGGCCTTGTGTTTGCTCAGCTGCTCGTCTCCGCACTCTCGCTGGGCGCCCCGGTTTGGCTGGCTTGGGTTGCTACAAAGCAGATAGGTGAGAGGTTTCGCCTAGCAGAAGACTATGCCTACAAGGCGGCACTGTCCTCCGCTTATGAGGGCTATCGAAGCGAGGCTGTCAATCTTGACCCCGTCTTTCAGGCGCAGCTTTTCTCAATTGCTCTCTCTCGTCTTGATGAGATTCCCTTGCGCCTCGTGGACAAGCACGTAGCCGGGAGTCCAATGCATGAACTGTTAAAGTCCCCCGAGTTCAAGGAGGCATTGGAGAAAACTCCGAGCCTTCGAGACGCCCTGCGAAGGTTCACGGGACAGAAGAATGCTCCCGAAGGCGATAAGGTCTCGCCAAGCGTTGAGAAGGAAGAGACCCAAGAGTAGTCGCCCAGATCTAAGAAATATACGAGAGGGTCTCGATGGAGCAACCCCCACCGCTCCCCCGCACCCACCCTCCAGCGCACCTATAGCCCTTCGGCGACTCCACTTACCCAAAACGAGCCCCACCCACGCGACGTGATCCCCTAGAAAAGCCCTAAAGCCAAGCGGAGGTGCGTTGGAGGAGCTAGAACACACGCTTGCCCCTGGGTTCAGTGACTCCACACGGCGCGCGCGAACGCAGAGTGCATCTATGTCGTCCCCTAGAAATGATGCAAGCTTAGGCGGCGTACTCATACCGAACCCGGCTGACCCTATGGGCTCCATCCCCGACCTCCCTCCGATAGGTCACACGATGAAGGAGGCACTCGCACTCATCGACCAGTTGGGGCCAACGGCTGCCCCGCGCTACACGTACAACAAGCTTCGGCACCTTCTTAGCAAGCTGATGGGAACGAAAGTTCTCAGCTTTAGGGAGCAGCCCGCCCTACAGTTGGTAAGAGGCCGGGAGGTTGCGACCCAAATGCCCGGCAAGTATGAGATGCCGCTGTCTGGTGAACTAATAACGTCCATCCAAGAGCTGGGACCCCGCGATCCCAAGGACGTAAACTCCTATGGGCGATGTCATCTTCCGGGAGCGCCGGTTTTCTATGCAGCCTTCAATGATGAGACAGTCCTTGCAGAACTTCGACCCGAATCGGGAAGCTTTGTCTACTTCCTTTATTGCGAACCCCTGCCCGGCACGTCCTTCCAATCGGTGACCGTCGGCGATTTTGATCACGTGCGAAGGTATGGAAGAAGTCTGGTCCACCCACCCGAGAGTCCTGCTCTAGCAACTCTCGAAGGCTGGCTGAAAGAGGTAAGAACAGAAGATGCTTACGTCCGATTGGTGGTCGATGCATTTCTTGCCAGCCTGATAAATCGCCCTTGCTCTGGACCCCATGAATACAAGGCAACCGCCGCCCTCTGTGGCGTACTCATGGATCTCGATATCGACATGCCTGGATCGGCCGAAGCGCTTTACTATCCGAGCGTGGCGTTCCCTGGCGGCGTAAACATCGCAATCACTCGGAAAGGCTATGCGGAGAAGCTTAGGCCTGTCGGTTGCAAACTAGTTCAAGTCCTCAATAACTTCGGTTTCGGCGTCTATCAGACCCGCGTCGTAGCCGTGTCGATGAATATTGGGCCCGATGGAAAGTTTACTTGGACCGGTATTCCTCCGGCTCCGAAGCAACTCCACATCAAGGTATAAGGCAATCAAGCACTAGTCCTCGCGCTTGTCCTGACTTTTCCCAGGCCAAGTCCCCCTCTGCTTCTTCTTTGCAAAGTGTTTGAAAACGAGCGTTGTCACTGTCATTAGTAGCATGACGACAAACGTCAATGCGAACGTCCCGCCAAAGTACGCTGCAAGGGATTTGGGTCCTCCGCCACAACACCCCAGTAACAACGTTGAAGCTTGAATAGCGCCATGCATCACTGAGCCCGCTAGTATGCAACGACGCGCGCGCTCCTCCGCATCCACCCACTCCGGCACAACCATAGAGGTCATGGCAACGGCCAGCCCCAGCACGGGGGCAGTAATGGCTAAAGCGCTCAAAACTAACACGCCTGTATCAAGCGAGAACACAGCGGGTACGGCTACCAAACAGGCTAATGTTCCGAAGCAAAGCGTGTCAATGACAACCGCGCCAACAAGCAGCGCTTTCGAGTTTGATAGCTTAAGAAGCGGATCCCACATACTCTCCTCCGTGCTGCTACTGTAGTTCCCTTCTAACTCACCCCAACCCACCCCGCTGCGTGCTCCTGCGCGCTGTGGACTTGGTAGACCGCCCCAAGACGCGCCTCCTCTACAGGGTAGCCCTTCGGTGCATCTGAGACACACAGAGCAGCGACTCCCGCGAGAGAACCTGCCGGCGGGACCGACAAGAATCAGACACCCCCCTTACAAGAGGCATCCTGCCTGCTACCCTAGAAACACTTAAAGAAACCTAGGTGTACTTTAGGTCTCTTTCTGAAGGCATAGGTGTAGCACTACAGCTAGGTAGCACCTAAGGAACCTTCCGGCTGCTTGGAGAGAGCGGGAGGAAGCGATGCTGGGGAGCGTCGATTGAAGGGGGATCGAGATGAGCATTCTTGCTTGGGCTGTCGTGCTGTTTTTTGCCCTTGGATGGACTCTAGGTTTGATGCTCAATCCGAGCATGCGACTGAAGTCCACCGTAGTGACAGTCCTCCATTGGTGGGCTCTGATTGCTTTTGCGCTCTTCGGCGCCTTCAAAGTGTGGCATCTGTTCTGGCTCATGCCTTTGGCAGTCTTTGTCCCCATCATGGTCATGAGCGCGCAGATCGAAGCATCGCTAACAACCAACACGCCTGGGATATTCACTAAGACATTTGCCGTCCTTGCCATTGCGGTAGGACTGCTTCTGTACTTTTCATAGGCCGCCGGCCTTAGCCAAGGAGGGACCATGTTTGGATTTTTCAAGAAGAAGAAGGCGCAGAGCGGTTTCCAACTCCGTGACCCAAGAGCCAAAGAGGTTGTTGCGCGCGCGGCGGCGATTCTGGAGATGAATCTCATGCTCTGCCGTGCGACTGAAGAATTCGAGAGCAAGCTAAGGGCCGACTTTACGCGCGGTTACTTCGTGGGTTTCTTTGACGGCGCGGCACAGGCCGCAGGTATTGAGTTCTCGGGCGACCAGGAGTTCTTTGTGTATCTCGGGATAGGCCACACGGTTCTCCTTCAGAACGACGTGCCTGATCCCACAACGTTCACGTTGGATTCGCTCTCGCTGCAAGGTACGCGTCAGTTCGAGGAAGGTCAGCGGACAGGCGGCACGGAATATTTCGCTTGGATGAATGATGGCGAGCAGCGCCCGCATGGTCTCTTGCGAATCTTTCACGACGAGTAGCCAGTCTTCAAGTTGGGGCGCCGAACTGGAGAAAATTTCCGAGGGCGTCTCGATGGAGCAACTATCGCCGATTCCCCCCCGTACCCCACCCCGCAGCGCTCCCGCAGACCACCGGCGGCCCCACTTTCCCAACATTGGCCCCGCCCTCGCAGCGGGGTGCCCTGGGGGAGTGCCGAGGCGCAGCTAGGGTGCCGGAGGTGGGACCCGAACACGATTAGGACTCACCCTCGGTGTCCCTGGGTCCCTCACATTCGACCTGAAAGGCTTGCAGCTGAGGCATCCCTGCGCGGCCAAGGCGCCATTTACTGTCATACCTACTGTCATGGCCACGCCGCCGCGCAATTACAGCCCACCCTAGTATGGACAGCACGCTCCCGCGGCATGACGCCTGTTCCCTGATGCCGCAGGTACGCCGCCGCATTACTGCCCACTGGAGTACGTGGAAGCGTCGAGCCCTCCGCCGCCGCTCCAGCGGTCACGCCTCCTTGCGCCCCTCCCTAATCCCCTGGCTAGCGTTTAGTGCCACCCATAGCCAGGAGACGCCGCCGCAAGCATCCACTCGGATCGACTCCACCCCCCTCCGCCGCGCGAGGTCCACCTTCCGGGCACTTTCCGTCTGATCGACGCCGCGATCTCCGTAGGAGTAACCGACGCCGCTCTTGGGGTGCCTTTGGGCCCTAGCCGATGCCGGCTGCGGACATGCCCATGCGGACCGCTCCGCTGAAAAGGGACACCACAATGTCCGTCGCCGAGGCGCGCGCCCCCTCTGTGACCACGTCATGAAGCTGTTCAATGAAAGGCCTACGATCGCTGGACTCATCCACAGCGTCCGGCTTCTTGCCTAACAAGGTGAGCCCTTTCATGGTCAGCACAGCCGCGGGAAACTCAGGCCCACTGAGGGTTCGCATATCGTCTTCAAAATGGACGAAGCCTTCGCGCACAAGGAAGTGAATCGCGTGACTCGCAGTGACAGTGATGAGCTTGAATTGCTCACCCGTTTCATCACTGAACCCCTCGGCGGCCTTAGCGCCAACGTCTGTACCGTCGAGATCAACCGGGTCGGGGAAGGCCGCGTAGAGCCTCACTAGCGTCACCGCCACAACGCGATTGAAGACTTCGATGTTCCTTGGAGTCGCCATTCCTGACCTCGTCGTCCTGAGCCTAGCCGTGCTCCAAATTTAGCACTCCAGCAGCGCACTTTCAGTCCTCCCCGCTCCACCTTCCGACCACCTGCGGTAACCCCGCAGCAGTACCCCGTCTGGGCCTCAGACGGGGCGCTTTGTCGTGCCCGAGGCAAACCCACAGTCCACCAAGGAAACCGAATGTCCGCACTACATCCCGCCTCCACCCTCCCCGCCGGCACCCGCAAGATCATCTCCATCGACCACGAAGCCGCGGGCAGGAACGTCAAGCGCCGCGCCGGTCGCCTGGAAGGCGTCGTCCGCATCGTCATCGAAGACGCCCAGGGTCCCGTCCAGATCATTCGCGCGATCTCAGCGAAGTGCCTAGGCGAGGTCCGCGTGGAATACCAGCAGCACGGCTTCGCCACCGGCCGGCTACATGCCGCGGTCGTCACCGATGGCGCTATCGAGATCAACGGTCCGGCCGAGTGACTGACTCCGCCGACTCTGGCCGCCTACAGGTGAGCCAAGACCGAGTGCCGCTCTACGCCCTCCAAGTCGAGATCGCTGACCTGATCGAGCAGCGCCAACGTGGTGTGTCCGCAATCAATGGCTGCGAGTTGATCTCGTGCAGCGAACTCATCACAGCCTTCCTCAACGCACGCCAGTCCTTCAAGGCCGTTCCCCTATGACACGACCCACCAGCACCGGCAAGTCACGCCGGGTCCAAGTACAGGCGCAGCAGCCGACACCCGCCCTCGACGTAGTTGCACCGATGGACATCCGACCCGCTCCGAGCGAGGGGGCGCATCGCTGGCAAGCGCTGACCAATGCCCTGTCCGAGGGCGGCAAGCTGTACGCCCAGAACAAGCAGATGCGCGACAACCACGACCTCAACCAGGGCGCGGCCGACGAGCAGCTCGGCAAGGCCGACGGCGAGAAGATCGCTGCGTCGCAGAAGTACGCCGACGGCGTCTTCAGCGTCCGCACGCTGCGGCGCTGGCAGGACGCCTCGCAGCAGATCGCACAGCGCGCCTCGACGGAACTCGACCAGACCCTTCCGGTTGACCAGAAGGTAGCGCAGCTCGACTCCTGGTTCATGGAGGAGCTGGGCGACGTCGTGAACGATCCGAAGGCTCGGGCCATGATTGGCCCGCGCTACGCCGAGTTCCTCAACCGCTACGCGAACGCGGAGGTCGAGCAGACCGTCGCGGAGAACGAAGCCCTGGCATCCGACACCGTCGGGCAGGACATCTCCGAGTCACTGTCGAGCGGTGCGTTCGGCTCCTACGAGGAGCAACACCAGCGCCTCGCACAGGTGATGGGAGGCCAGAAGGCGACCGCCGAACTGGTCGGCATCATCCTCGACCGCGCCGAGACTGTGGCCGCCACCGGCGGTGACGCCGATGCGGTGTATGCGCTCATTCCCTCACAAGTCACCACGGAAGACGGCACGGCTCTCCCTGGTCCTCGGAACACACCCCGCTACAGCGAGTTGATTCAGGCATCCCAGGCCCGCGCAGCTAAAGCACGGAACGACTTCCTCGGGCCAGAGCGTGCATTCCGAGAGTTCAGCACCCGAAACGGCTTCGAGATGCGTATCGCCAAGGGCGACATTGTCATACCTGCCGAGGTCGAGGCATTCGTTCGAGACGGGACGCTATCACCGGAGCAAGCCAGTTCTATAGTCATGCGGTCGCAGGAAGCCAACCGGAAAACCGTCGAGGACGCCGGCAAGTGGAACCTAGCGAAATCAGTATTGTTCGCAGGCGGCGGGCGCTCATGGCTCGACGTGACGGGACTGGAGAATGGCCCAGAAACGCTTGCTGAGGCCCAGAAGTACACCGACAAGTCCATCCATGAGTACCTCACAGCGGCCGCACGAGCGGCCGACACTGAGGCCGTCTACGACGGGCCAACCATGCTTCAGCAAGGGCCGGATAGCTTGGCTTTCAAGGTTGCCGTCGATGCATCGAAAGATATGCGACTTCCCTATACACCGCTCAAGTCATTTCTAACGGCGATAACCGATGCCCAGCCGGCAGGCATCGTCCAACGACTGCCCTTGTATCAAGTATTAAAGCAGCACAACTTGCAAGGTATGTACCTCGACGCTGAAGCCAATGCTTTGTATGAGTCAGCACTGACGCTGCAACGGGCCGGAGAGAGTCCAGAACAGATCGTAAGTACCCTCAAGAGCTTGAGAGACCCAAGCCGGCAGGCGTACGTCAAAGAGAATCGCAGATTGCTAGTTAGCAAGTTGAGTCTTGGTGAGCTCGACGTCGTGAACTCCTTCTGGGACGCTGGCGGAAAGCAAATCGTCAACCAGCCATACTTGCGTTCCCGGCTCGCGGCACTCGCTGAACTTGGATTGAGTCGCGGGCTCCCAGCTAACGAGGCTCTTTCGTTCGCGAGGAGCAGGTTCAAAGATACCCACTTCCCGGTAAAGGTCGGCGGACGAATTCTGATCATTCCGGAGTCTCAGCAGTACCGCCCTGCGGAACTCGCGGGTGCCCTGGAGTGGATGGACGGTGCTGCGAAGGTGTTCGCCGAGAAGCAGGGCGCGCCCGACGCGGCGTCCGCCCGACTCTCCATCGACATCACCAACGGCGGCGAACCCGAGGTCTACTTCGTGACCGCTGCGGGTGAGCGCCTCAACACGGAGCCGTTCGGCTTCGCGCAGTTGATCCAGCAATACCGCAAGGGCCGGCCTGAAGAAGCCCGCAAGAAGGCCGAGGCCGTCTTCGACCAGCAGCAGCGATTCCGCCGCGAGCTGGACAAGCCGAACCCGCTCCTCTTCGAGACGCGTGACGTTCCCTACCAGTAAGCAATGGCGGCCCTTCGGGGTCGTCTTCATATCCACACAAGGAATACCGATGTACGACCTAAAGTCACCGACGGTGCAGCTCCCGCGGCGGTCTAGCGCCTGCGCGGCTGAGGGGTGCTCCCGCGAATGCCGCTCCTGGAGCCGCTATTGCACGATGCACGCCCGGCGGATGCAGAAGACCCGCGACCCTAACGGACGAGTGTTCGCCCCGAAGGAGCTGAAACCCTATCGCGGGATGGCCGCAGACCACCTAGTCCGCAAACGCAATCACCCCGCAGTTCTCGCAGCCACCCGATACATGCAGACGTGCCTTAACTCCCCCGCACTACCGCCGGCGGTTCAGATCCAGATGCGACGGCTCTATGGTGAATGTGCCGAACCGCTAGAGATGCTGCTGCGCTTCCTCGCGGTCTTCGGACTCATGCACTTCAACGCCCATTCTGTCGGGCGCGATGTGGTCGCCACGTTCAACTTGGGCCGCGCGGTGCTTCTCACCGTTCCAATGGGTAAGCGTGTGTCGACTAGTGGCCGGGAGTACAGCCATGGCCTCAATGCTCGCGTCTGTGAGGCCTACGGACAGATTCTCCGTGACAACCTCGGGCGCTTCGCTACTCAGTTCTGGGACGACATAGAGAAGACCATCCATGGTCCGGCACTCGCCTCGGCAGCTCTTAGGATGGCCTTGGAAGAAGTCCCGCTGTCCGAGGACGTGCGGTAGTGGGGCGCGCCACGGACGAGCAGCTCGATGCGCTCCATGGATTGGTGGGCGAGACACTGCTGGACGAGTTCAATCGGTACCTTGCCAAGGGGGAACCGATTCCCCCGCAGTTCTTCTCTCAGGTTTTGAAGTACCTCAAGGACAACGGCATTGACGCCCCTTCGCGGGCCGTGAAGCTGCGCGATCGATTGGCAGACACCATGCCCAACTTCGACGACCCGGCCGACGGTTCACCGGCCCACTAACCGACTACCAGCAGCACCCCCGAAAGAGCCCTGCGGGGCTCCTTAGCGATTCCCTCCAAACCGTGTGCGGCGGCACAGGAGGGTGACCTAGGGAGCCTCGCAGGGCTCTTTCCGTCTGCGGCATGCGCTACCCGCAGGCGTCTCTCCCCGGCGCAATAACATAGGAACACCGCACAGATGAGTAACGACCATAACCCCCAGCCCGGTCAGTGGATTCGCGAGCACGGCAGCACACAGCTTGGAATCAGCAAGACCGAGCGAGCCACCCATGAATACGTACTGCCAGACGGCCGGGTGGCCCAGATCGGAGTCCGCGTGTGTGACGAGAGTGCGCACATGGTGTCCGCTGACGCCTATCAGGAGCAGCTCGCTAACACCTACCCTCCTCGCCTGACTGAGCAACTGGAACGTGAGGTCTCGGCGCTAGAGAAGCGCTTGGCCGACTTCACCGGATACGACACCGAGGGAAAGCAAATCTTCAAGCTCCAGGGCCGGGCGCGTCAGATTGCTCAGACCCAGCTCGAAAGCAAAGGCTTCGCACTGGATGTTGCGCGTCGGGATCGTGCCGATGCCGAGCGTATCCAGGCACAGCGCAAGCATGCTGCCGCTGAGCGCGCCCAGCGCATCGAGAAACTAGCCCAGGAGCGCGCAGTGGAGTTGGCGGAGGAAGCGGAAGTCGAGCGCCGCGCCAAGGTCATTGCCGAGCAAGCTAGCAAGAAGGTAAGCGGTTGAGCCTTCGCACGTTGCTGGAGATCGGCACAGATGCAGCCGACTCCACGCCTCTGACGGTCAAGGCTGGGGCGCAAGCGGTAGTGGGGCTGTTTACCGGGGGCGCTGGCCTGGAGTCAGGCCACACGGCCTACATCCTTCAGGTCACCCCCGGTGCACCCTCGCCCACCTTCGACGACAGCGGCGAATCCCTCACGCTCACCAAAGCACGCCCTAACCGCGTGATCCAAGGCCCGCGAACCGTGATCGTCCGTCGCCCTGCTGGGCTCAATGCCGGCGTCTTCGCAGAGGGCGATCTAAAGCAGCAAGGCGACAATCCGTGAGTAACGAACTCACGGAGGAACTGGTTCTGTCCATGCCGCGAACTTGCGAGGCGGGAAAGGAATTCTTGCTGCGCGCAGTCAGTGCGAGTGGAGGCACCCTCAACGTAAGTAGGGCCTTGGTACTTGATATCGTCGAAGAGTGGGGGGCTGGAGAGCTATTCAAGCTTGTTGATATCGCAACGCCAGAGAGAAAGGCCGAGTTCTCCGAAGAACGCCGCAGGGCGAATCTGGACGCGATTTGTAGAAAATCAGAAGCTCAACAAATCTTGGCTTCCGCTGAGAAATCCGACGCCGATCTGGCCAACTTTGAGTATGCAATGCGCGTCGCCAAAATTCGGGATGAGCGTGACCAAAGAATTATGAGCGCGGCACAGAACGCTTTCCGCTAAACGTTACCTAGCCCTTCTCACCAACACCTCCAGCCACTCACGGCCAGACCCGGCGCTTCCACGGCGGCTCCGGCGAGATAACCGTGGGTGTCTGGAGGTTCAACTTACAGAGATGATGAAATTGACAGCTGAAAACTCGACTGCCCCCGCACGACCGCAGCTTGTGCAGCGAAGTGTGCTGGTTCAGATGGACGCTTTCGATGCGCTGAAGCGGTATCAGCGCTACATGGTGCACCGGGATCGTCGCACCTACACCCTGGGAATGGTGCTAGATGAGTTGCTGCTTACCCACCCCGAAATCGCAACAAAGGGGATCATCTAAATGGACACGCCACAGATGCGTTGCCCAAAATGGGAGAGCTGCAACGCACCGGCCTGCCCCTTGTCCCGTGACGAAGGTCTAAACGTGCCTACTCTCAAAGGAGAGCGCGTTTGCCTCTGGCTGCGAGAAGGCATGAAGCCGGGAGGGCTCGACCGCATGCCGGCGGATATTTCACACGTTGTGAAAAAGGTGCTGCCGCTGATACTTGTCGAGGGCGGCGCCTACCTCCGATCTAAATTAAATACCGCCGCAAAGAGTGGAAGTAAGCGCACTCGCTTCGCTTCTAACACCGCAAAGGCATGATCGGATCACCCACACGCAAGGCTTTGGACAATCGCCTGAGACGTGTCCGCGCAGCAGTGTTGGAGTTCCGCCGGACGCTAGACATTCCGCGCCCCCACGACCTCCTCTTCATCGCACTACGGGACAAACAGCTACAACTCTGGAAGCGCCTAGAGCCGCGCCTTGCGCGCATCAAGGCTGACGCTGCACAGGGGTGCAGCCCGAGTCTGCGATGGATCGAAGCTCACTTGGAGGAGTTGGGCTATGTACTCGCCCGCGGCGAGCTTCTGGAACAGGCCCTCCACGCCAAGCAGGCACAAAGCGCGGAGGCGATGGCGGAATGCACGGCGCGTCTAAAGCAAGCGCAGCGGGAACGGGATGCCTATCTGGCTGCCGTCGCCGCGTGCGATCCGGCGCCTATGCCAACTCGCCGCCCCGTCCACAGAGTGATCCTCCAGTACACCAGGGTTGACCCTGTGCGAACCGCCACTGCGATCCCTGAGGCGGCTTCTACCCCACCCTCCTGTGACTACGGCGTGGGCTCTGAGGCGTGGCTGCGTGAACTTGAAGTGGTACGGCGTGGAGGTATGCCTCCAACCGTTGGCGCCTCGCGCGCAGAGGATGTGATTCCGCGCAAGTAGAAAGCGAAAGGGAGGCTTTCGCCTCCCCTTCGTGGTCTCTTAGGTCCGCACGGGCCTGGAGAGAATCAATCTGTAGCCCAGGACGCGCAAGGCGTGATTCTTCCACCCAGGAATCTCACTTACCACGTACCGCGCCGCGGCCTCACCGGCCAGAAGCTTCTCCATCGCAAAATCCATTCCGAACATCACATTCCCCTGTGGTTGAGCACTGGCCCCCTGTGCGCTTTCGGGTGGTCTCAGCAGGTCCCTCCTGCCGATGGCGGAGCGATTAGATCACGCTCAGAACAAGAGAAAAATCCACATCACCGGATGTGTATGCAGGGTTGCATAGACATCCGATAACACCCCGCTGTGATGTGTGCTTTTAACCTTCACCGAACCCTAGGAACTCCCTCGCGTTCCCGCAGGAGTACCCCTTACCGTGAGACTCAATGACCAATGCAACGAAGTCGGTGCAGCTCCTGCGCCTGCCTGAAGTTTTGATCCGCACCGGCCTGGGCCGTAGCACCATCTGGAACCTGATTGCGCAGGGAAGGTTTCCCCGCCAGGTGAAGCTGAGTGAACGCTCGTCCGCCTGGGTAGATGCGGAGGTGGATGCGTGGGTGGCCCAGAGGGTCGCCATGCGGGATTCCGGAATCGCACCCACTTCCTGAATTCTCGTGACAGTAGCCATGACAGTAGGTCTCGGGACCGATTTGCGCAGATTCGCGCAAATTAGGGGGTTTGGACTCCAAATCGAGGGTGCCCACCTCCACCATTCAGCGAAAAGGCCGGGCCCGAAAGGGTCCGGCCTTTTCGTTTCCGAGGCCCGGCGGCGGGTCATCGCGGCGGGGGTTCCTGTAAAATCCCCGCTCTTTTGAGCCACCGCGTGACCACTGTGCAGTACCGGACGCCCACGGCGGCCCCCGCCTTCGTCCGTCTCCTTGCCCGCCTGGGCGGCGCCGACCTTCCCGACGCCATGCCGGCCCTGTCCGAGCGCCTCGGCCACTGGATCGACTGGAACCGCGCAGTCTCGCTGTCGCGGGCGCTCGATGGCGCCGTCGCGCCCGATGCGGACGCGACGATGGCCGACGACACGCATGCCGCGGCCGTCGCACGGGTCCGGACATCGCTGTCGGACGCGATCCTGCGCGGCGCGCCGGCCGATGCTGGCGACGAGGATTTCGCCCCGTACCGCCGCTATTGCCTCGAGCGCCAGCGCGCCATGCTCACGGGCACCGGTCCGCTGCGCGGCCGCCTGCGCGATGCCCTCGCCCAGCGCGGCGGCGACCTGGCCCGACTGGCCGAGGTCGATGCGGTGATGGAAATGACGCTCAGCCCGCGCGAGCAGGCCCTGCTTGCCCACACGCCCACCCTGCTCGGCCTCCACTTCGAGCGCCTGCGCGCGACCGCCGATGCCGCGTCCGGCAGTGCCTGGCATGCGCTGTTCCGTCGCGATCTGCAGGACGCGCTGCTCGCCGAACTCGACCTCCGTTTCCATCCGCTCGACGCGCTGCTCGCCGCGCTTCGGCCTTCGTAATGCCTGGATACCCTTGATGAAACAGCACCTCACCACCGCCCTCTTCCTCGCCGGCCTGGCCATCGTCGGCTGGATCGGCGTCGGCTATGTCGGCACCCATGCGCTGGGCGTGGTCGTCACCCTCGTGATCGGCGCGTGCTACGTCGCCGGTGCGGTGGAACTGCAGCGTTACCGCCAGGCGACCGCCACGCTCGCCCATGCGCTCACCGATACCGCGCCGGCAGGCAACGGACTGCAGGCCTGGCTCGCGCCGCTTCACCCCAGCCTGCGCCAGGCCGTGCGCCTGCGCGTGGAAGGCGAGCGCGTCGCGCTGCCGGCGCCCGCGTTGACGCCCTATCTGGTCGGCCTGCTCGTGCTGCTGGGCATGCTGGGCACGCTGCTGGGCATGATGGTCACGCTGCGCGGCACCGGGTTGGCACTGGAAGGCGCCACCGACATCGACGCCATCCGCGGTTCGCTGGCCGCGCCGGTCAAGGGCCTGGGCTTCGCCTTCGGCACCTCGATCGCCGGCGTCGCCACCTCCGCCGTGCTGGGCCTGCTGTCCGCCCTCGCGCGCCGCGAGCGCGTGCTGGTCGCGCAGCAGCTGGATGACGAGATCGCCACATCGCTGCACGCGCACTCGCAGTCGTTCCAGCGCGAGACCTCGTTCCGCCTGCTGCAGCAGCAGGCCGCGCTGATGCCGGAACTGGTCGAGCGCCTGCAGGCGATGGTCGCCTCGATCGAGCAACAGAACACCGATGCGGCCACCCAGCAGGTCGCGCGCCAGGAAAGCTTCCACGCGCGCACCGAAGCCGCGCAGGCGCAGCTCTCGGCCACGCTGGTCGCCTCGATGCAGGCCGGCGTCGAAGGCAGCGCCCGCGCGGTCGGCGCCGCGCTGCAACCGGCGATGGAAAGCACGCTCGCCGGTCTCGCCCGTGAGACCACTGCCCTGCAGCAGACCGTCGCCACTGCGGTGCAGCAGCAGCTCGATGCCCTCACCACCGGCTTCGGCGCCGCCGCCACCGCGGCCGCTGCCACGTGGGACGACGCCCTCGCCCGCCAGCAGCGCGCCCACGATGCACTGGCCGCGCGCCTGCAGGGCGATGCGGAGCGCCAGGCGACGGCGTTCGACCAGCGTTCGAATGCCTGGCTCGATGCCGCCTCCGGCCAGCTCCAGCAGACCGCGAGCACGCTCGCCGAAGGCTTCACCCAGGCGCTCGCCCAGCAGGCCAGCACGGCCGACGGCATCGCCACGCGCAACACCGACGCGCTCGCCGCGGCCGGCGCCGACTTCCGCACGCAGGCCACTGCGCTGGTGCAGGCCGTGGACGCCTCGCACGCCTCGCTGCAACAGACCCTCGCCGCGCAGGACGACGCCCGCCTCGCCGCGTGGGCCGCGCAGTTGGCCACCATGAGCGCCACGCTGCGCGGTGACTGGGAACACACCGCCGGCGAAGCCGCGCGCCTGCAGCAGGAGATCTGCGACGCGCTCGCGCGCAGCGCCAGCGACATCACCACGCAGGCGCAGACGCATGCGCAGCAGACCATCGCCGAGATCTCGCAGCTGGTGCAGGTCGCCTCGGAAGCGCCGCGCGCCGCGGCCGACGTGGTGGCCGAACTGCGCCAGAAGCTCTCCGACAGCATGGTGCGCGATACCGCACTGCTGGAAGAGCGCACCCAGATGATGGGCACGCTGCAGACGCTGCTGGACGCGGTGAACCACGCGTCCACCGAGCAGCGCACCGCCATCGATGCGCTGGTGGCCACCTCGGCCGATCTGCTGGAACGCGTGGGCACGCGCTTCACCGACCATGTGCAGGCCGAGATCGGCAAGCTGGAGCACGTGGCCGCGCAGGTCGCCGCGGGCGCCACCGAAGTCGCCGGCCTCGGCGATGCGCTGGGCAGCGTGGTCGAACGCTTCGGCCAGACCAACGATGCCCTGCTCGAACGCCTGCAGGCCATCGAAGGCGCACTGGAGCGCTCGCTGGTCCGCAGCGACGAGCAGCTGGCCTATTACGTGGCGCAGGCGCGCGAAGTGGTCGACCTGAGCCTGTCCGCGCAGCGTCAGATCACCCTCGACCTGCAGCGCCTGTCCGGGGCCGAAGCCGCATGAGCGTGGAGACCGGAGACGACGCCGACCTCGGCGCGCCCGTCTGGGCCAGCTTCGGCGACCTGATGTCGGTGCTGCTGGGCGCCTTCGTGCTGGTGCTGGTCGGCGTGATCGCCGTGCAGGCGCAGCTCGCCCAGCGCCTGGACGAGGAAACCCGCCGGCGCGAACAGGAAGCGCAGCAGCGCAAGGCGCTGGAAGACGCGCTGGCCGCACCGCTGGCCGAAGGCCGGGTGACCCTGGTGGACGGCCGCATCGGCATCCGCGGCAATGTGCTGTTCGCGCTGAACTCCGACCAGCTGCAGCCCGAAGGCCGCGACCTGCTGAAGAGCCTCGCCGCGCCGCTGGCCGGGTACCTGCGCACGCGCGAGGAGATCCTGATGGTCAGCGGCTTCACCGACGACCGCCAGGTCAGCGGCAGCAACCGCCAGTTCGCCGACAACTGGGACCTCTCCGCGCAACGCGCGCTCACCGTCACCCGCACGCTGATCGCCGAAGGCGTGCCGTCGTCGTCGGTGTTCGCCGCGGCGTTCGGCGCCGAGCAGCCGGTCAGCGCCAACACCAGCGAGGACGGCCGCGCGCGCAACCGCCGCGTCGAGATCGCCCCCATCCCGCGCCCCGCCCGGCGCAGCGGTGACGATGGACGGTGACGCGTTGCCGCTGGCGGCACAGTTGCAGGCCTGGCGCGCCCAAGGCGCGGACCGCGTGGATCCCGCGCGCTTCGACATCCTGCAGGCGCTGGCCGCGCGCGCATCCACGCAGCAGGGCGAAGCCCGTCGCCTGCTGGACGCCCGCCTCGCCGGGCTGATGCGCGCCTATGCCGAGCGCCTCGCGCAACGGCCGACGGTTGCGCCCTCCATGCCCGTGCGTGATACCGGGCTGCGCGCGCTGGTCGATGCGCTGCAGGCGCGCAGTGAGGGCGAGCCGCTGCCCGATGCAGCGCCGCTGGCGCCCTCCGCGCTCACCCAGGCCCGCGATGTCTGGGCGCAGGTGCGCACCGACCGCCAGCTGCGTGCGTCGCTGCACGAGGTGCCCGCCGATGCCGGCCCGTTGAACTCCGGCATGCTGGTCCACCGTGCGCTGCACCTGATGCGTGCGGCATCGCCGGGCTATCTGCAGCACTTCATCGCCTACGCCGACGCCCTGTCGTTGCTGGAGCAGCTCCAGCACGCCGTGGCGCCCCTGACGTCGGCCACGGATGCTCCGCGACCCCTTCGTCGCGCACCCCGCAAGAAGAAACCCGCAGCGACGTAACCGCGGCTGCCCGCCCTGACGTCTCCGGGTGTTGGGGTGGGAGCGACGCAAGTCGCGATGACGCGCCATTGACCGCCCTTCGCGACTCACGTTGCTCCCACGGGATGGGCGCTCTCGCAGGCATCCACGCCCTGCGGATCACATTCCGAGCCGCCTGGATCGCCCCCACGGTGAGACAGCTGGCGTTCCGAGCCCCGCGCGCAACGCGGTGAGCACCCCCGGCCACCTCCGGAATGTCACACCCCGGGCGCCGGAACCGATCGATCGCTTTCCAGGAACCATCGATCGCATCCGGAACGCGATCGATCGCATTCCGAGCACCGGCCGCAAGGCGGCAGGGCTCCGGAGATCGCATTCGGAATGCCATGCCCTCGCCTCGGGAACACCCTCGACGGCCTTCCGGACCCCATCGATCGCATTCGGAAAGCGATCGATCGGGTTCTGAATCCCATCGATCGGGTTCGGGCACCCGGCGTGTCACACGCCGGGCTCCAGCGGAGGTGCTCAGTGTGAGACGTGCGCCGCGCTGAGCTGCGTGCGCGTGCCCGCGCGCTCAGGGATACAGCAGGTGCCGCCGGCGCTCGGCGTCGAACGTGGCCAGCGCCGGGGCCCAGCGCGCTTCGATGGCGTCGAGCGTGTCGCCGCGTTGGATGGCGGCGCGCAGGTCGCCCACACCGGCCAGGTGGTCGAAGAACGGCGGCTTGCCCGGCAGGAAGGCGAAGTCCTGCGGGTGCTGGTCGTGCAGCGCCTTCAGCACCGCGAGCCCGGTCCGCACGGGCCGAAAGGCGGCGCGGTCGCTCACGTGCAGCTGCACCCCCGCACAGGCCGTGCCCGCGTGCTTGGAGAACGTCGGCGTGAACCACGTGGGCCGGAAGCGCACGCCCGGCAGGCCCATCGCATTGAGTCGCGCCGCCAGGGCCTGCGCATCCACCCAGGGCGCGCCGATGGTCTCGAACGGCCGCGTGGTCCCGCGGCCTTCGGAGACGTTGGTGCCTTCGATCAGGCCCATCCCCGGATAGACCAGCGCCGTGTCCGGCATGGGCATGTTGGGCGACGGCGGCACCCACGGCAGCGCGCCGCGCAGTGGTTCGTCGCCGCGTCGCCAGCCCTGCATCGCCACCACGTGCAGCTCGGCGCCGATGCCGAACGCGGTGTTGAACAGCGTGGCCAGTTCGCCCAGCGTCATGCCGTGGCGGATCGGGATCGGGTACTGGCCGACGAACGACGCCAGCGCCGGGTCCAGCACAGGGCCTTCGATCAGCACGCCGCCGAGCGGATCGGGACGGTCGGCCACGACGACGGGAATGCCGGCCCGCTTCGCCGCGCGCATTACCCCGGCCAGCGTGTACGGGTAGGTGTAGAAGCGCGTGCCCACGTCCTGGATATCGAACACCAGCACATCGATGCCGGCGAGCATCGCGGGCGTCGGTTCACGGTGCTCGCCATACAGGCTGTGCACCGGCAGGCCGGTGGCGGCATCGCGTGCGGAGGCGACCTGGTCGCCGGCCTGCACGTCGCCGCGCACGCCGTGCTCTGGCCCGAACAGCGCGACCAGGGTGAACTCCCTGCGTTCGGCGAAGCGGTCGACATCGCTGCGCAGCGCGCGGTCCACGCCGGTGGCATTGGTCACCAGGCCCACGCGCTTGCCGCGCAGCAGGTCCATGCGCTGATCGAGCAGCACCTCGATGCCGAGCGTGGGCGCCGCGTCGCGGGCATGCGCCAGGCCGATGCCCCACAGCAGCAGCAGGCCAAGGCCCACGGGGCGCAGTGCAGCATGCAGCGGACGAGGGAACCGGGGCATAGTGTCACGACCGTTTGTTATCGTGGCCACGACGATAGCAGCCTGCGTGCGGCACCGTGCAAGGGGAACTCCGCCGGTATCGACGCATTCTTCCGTTGTCAGGTGAGGGATCCGATGTCCCGTATGGCGAACCGCATCATGCGCAGCATGTCTTTCCTGATGATGGCCTCGGCAGCAGTGCCCGCCGGCGCTGCACAGCCCGCCCCCAACCGCCTGGGCGTGACGCCGTCGGCGCAGTCGCAGGACTTCGTGGCGAACAAGCAGCAGTTCCAGCTGCACAGCCTGCTGACCGAACAGCGCCACCCGCGCAGCTTCGACCTGAGCACGCGCATCGCCGCCGATACCACCGACGGGCTGGCCGCGCTGCTGTCGGTGGACGAGGACATCACCGCCGCGCTGCAGCGCGTCGCCGACGATCCCGCGCGGCTGGCGTCGCTGGAAGCCGCCAGCCGCGAGATCACCCGCGCACTGCGCGAGGGACACAGGCTCTACTTCTACGGCACCGGTTCCACCGGGCGGCTGGCCGAAACGATCGAAAGCGGCCTGTGGCGCCCGTTCTGGCAACGCACCGCGGCATCGCCCGCGATGGCGAAGATCGAAGCGCGTTTTCCCGGCCTCGGCGAACGCGTGCGCGGCGAGATCACCGGTGGCGACCGCGCCTTGATCGCCTCGCTGGAGGGCTTCGAGGACATTCCCGAGATCGGCCGCCTGCAGCTGCAGGACAACGGCATCCAACCGCAGGACCTGGTGTTCGCCGTCACCGAAGGCGGCGAGACCTCGGCAGTGATCGGCACCGCGCTGGCCGCGGCCGAGCAGGCCGGCGCCGATGCGCGCCGCACATGGTTCGTCTACAACAATCCCGATGCGGTGCTGCGCCCGTTCGAGCGCAGCCGTCGCGTGCTCGACGATGCGCGCATCACCAAGATCCCGCTGCCCACCGGGCCGCAGGCGATCACCGGCTCCACCCGCATGCAGGCCACCACCACCAGCCTGTACGTGCTGGGCGTGGTGCTGGAAGACGCGACGCGCGCGCTGTTGCGCGAGGTGCTGTCCGCCGATGAACTTGCGGCGCTCGGCTTCAACGAGGCGAACATCGCCGACCGCCTGCGCGGCTTCGCCGCGATCCAGCGCACCGCCGCGGCCGCCGCGCCGAAACTGGCGGCGTGGACCGACCGCGAGGCCGCCAGCTATGCCGCCGGCCGCCATGCGACCTACCTGGCCACGCGTGCGCTGATGCCGGTGTTCGTCGACGTGACCGAACGCGCACCGACCTTCCGCCTGTCGCCGCTCGATACCGTGAGCACACCCGAGCGGCGCTCATGGATCCAGGTGTGGACGCCCGCGACCGATGGCGCGCAGGCCTGGCAGGCGCTGTTGCACCGGCCCTTCCACGGGCTGGACAAGGCGCTGTACCTGCCGCCGTTCGAGACCGGCATCCCGGACCCGTACCTGCGCGAAGCCGCGCTGCGTGGCCTGTCGAATGCGGGCGACGAGCAGCAGGCGCTGTACGACCTGTCGTACTCGCCGGCCAACGTGCAGCGCAGCGGGCCGCAGGCCGGCGACACCGGCGCGCTGATCCTGCTTGGCGATGAAGCGCATGCCGACGCCAACCGCCAGTGGCTGCAGGCCTTCGCCGCGGCCGGTGCGGAACCGGTGCTGATGTCGGTCTCCGCACGGCCGGTGGCCAGCGAGGTGCTGGCCGACGTGGCCGCCCTGCCCCGCGCAGTGCCCGTGATCGCGGTGACGGTGCCGCAGCGCGATGCCTTCGAGCTCAACCAGACCATCGCCCTGAAGATGCTGATCAACGCGCATTCCACCGGCGTGATGGCCAAGCGCGGGCGCGTGGTCGGCAACACGATGACCAGCGTGCAGCCGGGCAACCTGAAACTGATCGGCCGGGCGACGTGGCTGATCCTCTCCCACGTCAACGCCGTGCTGGAAACGCCGGCGTGGCGCGATGCCGTCGGCAGCACGGCGCCGCTGAGCTATGCGGAAGCCAATGCCGTGCTGTTCGAGGCGATCGAGCAGCGCCGCAACGCGCCTGGCGCGAGCGGCCTGCCGGAAGTGGAACTGTCGGTGGTCGCCGTGCTGGACGCGCTGAAGGCCGGCGCGCCCATCGACTGGAACCAGGCCGCCACGCATCTGCGCGCAGGCGGACTGAGCCGCTATCTGGCGCCGTACGCGACGGCCGCCGCGAGCCCCGCCCCCTGATCCCACGCCCTTGCCTCTCCCGCAACGGGGAGAGGCAGGCGCTTCGGATCAGCTGGTGCCTTTCGCCCGCGCGAACGCGGCGGCCAGTGCGTTGTCGGCAGGCGGTGCACTGCTCTTCGCAGGCGCAGGACCACGACGCGGATCGCGCGGGTGGCCACGGTCGGGCCCTCGCGGCGGACGCGGCTCGTTGGCGCGGGCTTCGCGCGGCGCCTGCGGTGCGGGCGCGTCGTCGAGGCGGCGCGTCAGCGCGATGCGCTTGCGGGCCACATCGACCTCCAGCACCTTCACCTTGACGATGTCGCCGGCTTTCACGACTTCGCGCGGGTCCTTCACGTAGCGGTCGGCCAGCGCCGAGATGTGGATCAGGCCGTCCTGGTGCACGCCGATGTCGACGAACGCACCGAACGCAGCGACGTTGCTGACCACGCCTTCCAGGATCATGCCTTCGCGCAGGTCCTTGATGTCTTCCACGCCATCGGCGAAGCGCGCGGCCTTGAACCCGGGGCGCGGATCGCGGCCGGGCTTCTCCAGTTCCTTCAGGATGTCGCGGATGGTCGGCACGCCGAACGTCGCGTCGGTGTACTGCTCGGCCTTCACCGCACGCAGGAACGCCGTGTCGCCGACGATCTGCTTCACCTGCCGGCCGCTGCCGGCCAGGATGCGCTCGACCACCGGGTAGGCTTCCGGATGCACGGACGACGCATCCAGCGGCTCGTCGCCATCGGCGATGCGCAGGAAGCCGGCGCACTGTTCGAAGGTCTTCTCGCCCAGACGCGGCACGCCCAGCAGCGCCTTGCGCGTGCGGAACGCCCCATGCTCATCGCGAAAGCGCACGATGTTCTCGGCCACCGTCGACGACAGGCCGGACACGCGGGTCAGCAGCGCGGCCGAGGCGGTATTCACGTCGACACCGACGGCGTTCACGCAGTCCTCCACGCGCGCATCGAGCGCGCGCGCCAGGCGGAACTGGTCCACGTCGTGCTGGTACTGGCCGACACCAATCGCCTTGGGCTCGATCTTCACCAGCTCCGCGAGCGGATCCTGCAGGCGGCGTGCGATCGACACCGCACCGCGGATGCTGACGTCCAGATCGGGGAACTCCTTCGCCGCAAATTCCGACGCCGAATACACCGACGCGCCGGCTTCGCTGACGACGATCTTATCCATCTTCAGTTCCGGCGCCTGCTTGATCAGGTCGCCCGCGAGCTTGTCGGTCTCGCGGCTGGCGGTGCCGTTGCCGATCGCGATCAGGTCGACCTGGTGCTTGGCGCACAGCGCACGCAGCACGTGCAGCGATTGGTCCCACTGGCGCTTGGGTTCGTGCGGATAGATCGTGGCGGTGTCGACCAGCTTGCCGGTGCGATCGACCACGGCGACCTTCACACCGGTGCGCAGGCCCGGATCGAGGCCAAGCACGGCCTTCGGCCCAGCGGGTGCGGCCAGGAGCAGGTCCTTGAGGTTGTCGCCGAACACGGCAATGGCCTCGGCCTCGGCCTTCTCGCGCGCCTGGTTGAACAGGTCCAGCAGCAGGTGCATGTGCAGCTTCGCGCGCCAGGTCAGGCGACAGGCATCCAGCAGCCACTTGTCGGCGGCCCGGCCCTGAGCCGACACGCCGGCGTGCACGGCCACCCGTCCTTCGGCTTGCAGGTGGCCTGCGTCGGCCTCCATGCCCGGATCGAGGTCGAGCTGCAGGATCTCCTCGCGACGCGCACGGAACAGCGCGAGCAGGCGGTGCGAGGGGATCTTCGCCAGCGATTCGGCGTGGTCGAAGTAGTCGCGATACTTGGCGCCCTCGTTCTCCTTGCCTTGCGCGACCTTGGCGCGGATCACGCCGACGTCGGCCATCCAGTGGCGCAGCTCGCCGACCAGCGCGGCGTTCTCGCCCCAGCGCTCCATCAGGATGGCGCGCGCGCCATCGAGTGCGGCCTTGGCGTCGGCGATGCCCTTCTCGGCGTCGACGTAGGCGGCGGCCGCCGTCTCCGGCACCTGGGTGGGATCGGCGAGCAGGCCATCGGCGAGCGGCTCGAGGCCGGCTTCACGGGCGATCTGCGCACGCGTGCGGCGTTTCTGCTTGTACGGCAGGTACAGGTCTTCCAGACGCGCCTTGCTGTCGGCGGCTTCGATGTCCGCGCGCAGTGCGTCGGTGAGCTTGCCCTGCTCGTCGATGCTCGCGAGCACGGCGGCGCGGCGGTCTTCGAGTTCACGCAGGTAGGTCAGGCGCACTTCGAGGGTGCGCAACTGGGTGTCGTCGAGACCGCCGGTGACTTCCTTGCGGTAGCGGGCGATGAAGGGCACGGTTGCGCCTTCGTCGAGCAGGGCGATGGCGGCCTTGGCCTGCGCGGTCTGGGCGCCGATCTCGGCGGCGATGGTGGCGGCGATGTGCTGGGTGATCTGGGGCGTACGGTCTTGCATTGCGTCCGGTGCTGGAAAACCCGATGGACCGGGTGGGACCCCGATTGTGGCAACGGATGGCCGCGCGGGAAACGGGTTGACAGGCGCGTCCGATGCGGGCTGACGGGCGGAGCACCGCTGGCTATGCTCGGACACCCCGCGAGGACCCCTGCCCATGCGCACGCTGTATCCAGACATCACGCCGTACCGCACGCACCGGCTCGCCGTCGATGCCCTGCACACCCTCCATGTGGAGGAATGCGGGAACCCGGACGGCCTCCCCGTGATCTTCCTGCACGGCGGCCCGGGCGCGGGCCTGTCGCCGGTGCATCGGCGCTTCTTCGATCCGGCGCGCTACCGCATCGTGCTGTTCGACCAGCGCGGCACCGGACAATCGACGCCCTTCGGCGAGCTGCGCGACAACACCACCGCGCACTTGGTCGCGGACATCGAGGCCGTGCGCGCGCTCGTGGGCATCGAACGCTGGCTGGTGTTCGGCGGCTCGTGGGGCTCCACCCTGGCGCTGGCGTATGCGCAGGCGCATCCGGAACGCGCGACCGGCGTGATCGTGCGCGGCGTCTACCTGGGCCGCGAGGAGGAGAACCGCTGGTTCAACGAGGCCGATGGCGGCGCGCGGTGGGTGTTTCCGGAGCGCTGGGCGCGCTACGAGGCGCATATCCCCGTCGACGAACGCGGCGCGATGATCGAGGCGTACTGGCGTCGCATGGACGATCCCGACGCCGCCACCGCCCTCGCCGCCGCACAGGCCTGGCTGGGCTGGGAAGACAGCGCGGCCACGCTGTTGCACGATCCCGGTGCCGCGTCGGATGAGGATCCGGCCAAGGTGCTGGCTAAGGCGCGGATCGAGGCGCACTACTTCCGCCACAACGCCTTCCTCGCGCATGGCCAGCTGCTGCGCGACATCGACCGCATCCGCCACCTGCCCGGCGTGATCGTGCAGGGCCGCTACGACATCATCTGCCCGCCGCGCAGCGCGTGGGACCTGGCGCAGGCCTGGCCCGAGGCGCGGCTGGAGATGGTGCTGGCCGGCCATGGCGCCACCGAGCCTGCGATCACCGATGCGCTGGTCCGCGCGACGGACGCGTTCGCGGACCGCTGAAACGAAGACGGGCCGCGCGAGGCGGCCCGTCGATGGTGCAACGTGCGGGGTACTTACGAACGTACCGGCAGCACGCGGATCTCGACGCGACGGTTGAGCGCACGGCCCGAATCGGTGTCGTTGCTGGCGACCGGGTAGCGCTTGCCCATGCCGACGATCTCGAAGCGCTCGCGCTGCAGGCCCTGACCGATCAGGTAGTTGCCGACCGAGGCCGCACGCTGCTCGGACAGGCGCTGGTTGACCGCATCCGTACCGATGCTGTCGGTGTGGCCGCTGACTTCCACGATGGTCTGGTTGTACTCGCGCAGCGTCGAAGCAACGTTGTTGAGGGCCGGATAGAACTGCGACTTCAGGTCGGCCTTGCCGAAATCGAAGGTCACGCCATCGGGCAGGTTGAGCTTGATGACGTCGCCGTCGCGGCTGACATCAATGCCCGTGCCGGCCGTCTGGCGGCGCAGTTCGGCTTCCTGGCGGTCCTGGTAGGCGCCGATGGAGCCGCCGGCGATACCGCCGATGCCCGCGCCGACCAGGGCGCGCTGGCGACGCTCGGTGGCATCGCCGCCACTGAGCAGGCCGGCCACCGCGCCGATGCCTGCACCGATCAGGGCGCCGCTGCGGGTACGGTTCGGGTCGTTGGGATCGTTCGTCTGGCCGGTGTAGCTGGCGCAGCCGCCGAGCAGAGTGACAGTGAGCGCCGCCAGGGCGCCGGTCTTCAGCATCGCATTCATACATCCTCCTGGGTGGCGTGCGGGGGAACCTCGAACGGCCGCCAGCCTACCCAGCGAAATGTTCACAACGCGCGATTTGAGCCCTGTTCATTCAGGTGGCGTCGGGCTTCAGCCCATCAACGCTGCGGCTCCTTCGGCGTCCAGCGTGTGCTCCCAGTTCCCCATCAGCGAGAGGTACACGAGCTTCTCGAACTCCGGGCCGAAACGGCGGATCACCGCGTCGGGATCCGGGATCAGCTTGGCGTCCGAGATCAGCCCGAAATGCACGCGTCCGTTGTAGCTGAGGATGGACACGCCGATGCCGATGGAGCCGGTCTGCGGCACCCAGAACATCATCTCCCGCAGGCGGGAGCCGCCCATGTAGAGCGGCTGTTGTGGACCGGGCACGTTGGTGGCCACGGCAGTGGCCTTGCGCGAGAACAACTCCAGCGCGAGCCCCTGGAGGGCCGCCGGCGCCATGCCGAGCGCCGCAAGAAGTCCAAAGGCCACAATGGCTTGGCGCGAATTCTTAAGGTCACGCATGCACTGGGCAACGCGCTCCAGCCGGCGGATCGGGTTGTCCTCGCCGACCGGCAGGTCCAGGAATACCAGTCCGAAGTGGTTGCCCAACTTGCGGGCATGTTCCAGCGGTCGCAGGTTCACCGGCACGGTCGCGCGCAGGGTGACGCCATCGAGCTGCTCGCCGCGCTCGAGCATGTAGCTGCGCAGCGCGCCCGCCGCCGCGGCCATCAGCACGTCGTTGACGGTGCAGTCGCAGGCGCGGCCGACCGCCTTCACGTCTTCCAGGTCCAGCGGTTCGGCCCAGGCCACGCGCTTGCTGACACCGAGCTTGCCGCGCAGCAGCGTGGGCGGGTCATCGGAGAGCGACAGCGCGTGCAGCAGCTCGCGTCCGATCTCACCGCCCTCCTTCGCCAGCATGGTGGCCAGCGTGGGGTCCTGCATCATCTCCATGCCCTTGCCGAGCACCTTGCCACCCAGCTGCACGTAGCGATCGATGGCGCCGACGCGGCGCACGACCTCGACGCCGTCTTTCTTGAGCCAGGCCGAGCGCAGGTCCTTGCCCGTGTCGGGCTTGCGGCTGGTGTCGGTGAGCGACAGCAGCACCTGCACCAGCGCGATGCCATCGGCGTAGCTGTGGTGGATGCGCGCGACCAGCGCGGAGCCGGTGCCGTAGCGTTCGATCAGATGGAACTGCCACAACGGCTTGGTCTTGTCCAAGGGCGTGGAGGCCATCTGGCTGGTGAAGCGCTCCAGTGCCTTCTTCTCGGACTTCGGATCATGGCGACCCGGCAGCGCGGACAGGCGCACGTGCCAGTCGAGGTCGAAATCGGGATCGGTCACCCACGAGGCGCCGGCCGGCGTGTCGACCGCTTTCTGCAGGAAGCGCGGATACGCAAGGAAGCGCTTCTTCACTACCCGCTTAAGCGTGTCGAGCGTCATCGGCTCGTCGAACATCAGCACGCCGGTGATCATCATCGGATTCGTCGGACGGCACATCCGCAACCAGGCGGTGTCCACCCGCGACATCGGCTCGCGACGCGGCTTTGCCGGCGCCTTCTTCGTGGCCATGCTTGCCCTCCTCTCCCGCGTCGAGTGAAGCACGCGGGCCCGAAAGGCGTCAACGCGGCTCAGTCGCCAGTCTTGCGGAAGGCGGCCAGCGCGCCTTCGCGTCCTTCTGCGAGGTCGACGAGCGGACGGCGCGGGTAACCCGGCGCAGCGCGGGCGAGCACGTCCGGCTTTTCCCATGGCGCGAAACGCAGCGGCACCGGCACGTTCGCCAGCTCCGGCACCCATCGCGCGATGTACGTGCCCTTGGGGTCGAACTTCTCCGCCTGTGTCACCGGATTGAACACGCGGAAGTAAGGGGCGGCATCGGCGCCGGTACCGGCGGTCCACTGCCAGCCCAAGGTGTTGTTCGCCAGGTCCGCATCGACCAGCGTGTCCCAGAACCAGCGCGCGCCGTGCAGCCAGTGGTAGCGCAGGTGCTTGACGAGATAGCTGGCCACGATCATCCGCACGCGGTTGTGCATGTAGCCGGTGGCCCACAGCTCGCGCAGGCCTGCATCGACGATGGGCACGCCCGTGCGCCCCTGTTGCCAGGCGGCCAGTGCGGCCGGATCGACCTTCGCCCAATCGAAATGTTCGAAGCGCGGATTGAGGTTCTGGGCAGGGGTATGCGGGAAATGGTGCAGCAGGTGGTAGGCGAACTCGCGCCAACCGAGTTCGCGGATATAGCCGTCCATGTCCGCGCTGTTGGCGGCGGTGCGTGCCCGCTCCAGTTCGGCGGTTATGCGCCAGGGCGCGATCTCACCGAAGTGCAGATGCGCCGACAGCTTCGACGTACCGGTGCGGTCCGGCCGGTTGCGGTCGGTGCGATAGCCGCGCAATGCGCCGTCGATGAAGACGTCCAGCGCTTCACGCGCCCCGGCTTCGCCTGGTGTCCAGGTCTCCCAGAAGCCGGCGTCCCAGCCGAGGACGGGCTTCAGCCGCCAACTGGCGAGGGCATCGCTTCGCACCTTCTTGTCGAACGCAGGCAGCTCGTCGGGGGCGTTCCAGGGCGCCGGGGCTCGCCACTGCGCGAGCGCCGAGCGCCAGAACGGCGTGAACACCTTGTAGGGCCCGCCCTGCTGGGTGGCGAGGTCCCACGGTTCGAACAGCAGGCTGCCATTGAAGCTCTCCACACGCAGGCCGCGGTCGCGCAGCGCCTGCTTCAGCGCGGCATCGCGCGGCTGGGTGGCCGGTTCGTACTTGCGGTTCCAGAACACGGCGTCGGCGCCGGTCTCCGCCAGCAGCTCATCGAGCACGGTCGCGCTGGCACCCTCGCGCAGCACGAGGCGCGAGCCACGGCCTCGCAGGTCGGCATCGAGCGCCGCCAGCGAGCGATGCAGCCACGCATCCGATGCGCCGCCTGGCGCCCACTCGCCCTCTTCGTGCGGGGCGCGGATGTAGAACGGGATCGGCGTGAAGCCCTCATCGAGGGCGGCACGCAGCGCGGGATTGTCGTCAACGCGCAGGTCGTGCCGGAACCAGACGAGGGCGTGGGGCATGGGGTAGCTCGCGCAAAATGACGGGAAGCTTACGCAGGATGCGCAGATCCGGATGCACGCCTCGTGATGTACTCGCGCGGGATCCGCTCGTTCAAGCCGGTGAGGATTTCATAGGGAATCGTGCCGGCGGCCTGGGCGACGTGCTCACAGGTGATCGCCACGCCGTCCTGCCTACCGATCAGCACGACCTCGTCCTCGTTGTACGCGGTGCCATCGATACCCACGTCGACCATGAACTGGTCCATGCAGATGCGACCCACGATGGGGCGCCGCACGCCGCGTACCAGCACCTCGCCGCGCGACGACAGCGCCCTCGGAAAGCCGTCGCCGTAGCCGATCGGCACCGTCACGACGCGGGTGTCGTGCGTTGCCGTCCACGTGGCGCCGTAGCTGACGGTCCGGCCGGCACGCACCACCTTGAAGTAGACGACCTGCGAGAGCAGCGAGAGCGCCGGCCGCAGGTCGATCGCCGGTTGGGAAGCGGGGTCGGGCAACACACCGTACAGCGCGATGCCGGGGCGCACCATGTCCAGCCAGGTATCGGGAAAATGCAGCACGCCGCCGGAGTTGGCCAGGTGCCGGACCGGCATCGGCGCCCCCAGGCGAACGAAGTGGGTGCAGGCATCGAGGAAGCGCTCGCGCTGTTCGGCCGTCATCGGTGAGGTGGGATCGTCCGCGCAGGCCAGGTGCGAATAGATGCCCTTCACCGTGCACCACGAGGACGCCACGGCCGCCTCGATGAATGCCCCGGCATTCTCGCTGTGCACACCGATGCGCTCCATTCCGGTGTCTACTTTCAGGTGCACCACTGCCTTGCGTCCGGTCGCCTCGGCCGCCGCTTCGACCTGCCGCAGCTTGGCGATCGACGACACCGTGACTTCGAGGTCATGCACCAGGAACTGCGCCACCTGCGGGGCATGGATGCCACCCAACACGAGGATCGGCACGGTGATGCCCGCGCGGCGCAGCGCGATGCCCTCCTCCACGAACGCGACGCCCAGCTGCTCGACGCCCTGCGCCTCCAGGTGCCGCGCGACCGGTACCAGCCCGTGGCCGTAGGCATTGGCCTTGACGATGCCCATGACCGGCACGCCGACGCGCGTCTGGATGGCGCCCAGGTTGTGCGTCAGCGCATCCAGGTCGACATGGATGCGCGTGGGACGGTCGTTCGCTTCGGGACGCGTGTGCGGGGCTGACAAGGCGGCATCCACCGGAGTATCCATGCGGGGATTGTAGCGTCCGGCGCTACGCCACCCGAACTCATCCGCCAGTAGCGGTCACTCGAAGCTGCCCACCGAATCGTGGGCCAGGTTGTCGAAACGCGTGTACTCGCCGAAGAACCGCAGCTTGCACGACCCGGTCGGGCCGGAACGCTGCTTGCCGATGATGATCTCGGCCAGGCCTTTGTCCGGCGAGGTTTCCTTGTTGTAGTAGTCGTCGCGGTAGATGAAGACGATCATGTCGGCGTCCTGCTCGATGGCGCCCGATTCGCGCAGGTCGGCCATCACCGGGCGCTTGTCGGTACGCGTTTCCAGCGAGCGGTTGAGCTGCGACAACGCGAGCACCGGCACGTTCAGTTCTTTCGCCAGGCCCTTCAGCGAGCGCGAGATCTCGGAGATCTCGGTCGCGCGGTTCTCGCTGTTGCCCGGCACGGACATCAGCTGGAGGTAATCGATGACGATCAGGCCCAGGTCGTGCTCGCGCTTCAGGCGGCGCGCCTTGGACCGCAGTACGTCCGGCGACAGGCCCGGCGTATCATCGATGAAGACCTTGGCCTGGTCCTTGAGGATGCGGATGGCGCTGGTGACGCGGCTCCAGTCCTCATCCTCCAGTGAGCCGGTGCGCAGACGGGTCGCGTTGATTCGACCGACGGACGAGATCAGGCGCATCGCCAGCTGGCCGGCCGACATTTCCATCGAGAAGACGGCGACCGCCTTCTTCGATTTGATGGCGGCGTACTCGGCGATGTTCAGCGCGAACGTGGTCTTGCCCATGGCAGGACGTGCCGCGAGGATCACCAGGTCGGTCGGCTGCAGGCCGGCCGTCATCATGTCGAACTCGTTGTAACCCGTCGGCAGACCGGTCACGGTGCCGCCGCTCTCCGAACGGATGCGCAGAACCTCGAAGGCATCTTTCAGCGCGTCGTTCATCGCCACGAAGTCGGTGCGGCCGCGCGCGCCCTGCTCGGCGATGGCGAACACCTTCTGCTCGGCGATCGCCAGCATCTCATCGCTTTCCTTGCCCTCGGGCTGGAACGCGTCGTTGACGATCTCGGTGCCCACTTCGATCAGCTGGCGCATCACCGCCTTGTCGCGCACGATCTCGGCGTACGCGGTGATGTTTGCGGCCGACGGCGTGGTGCTGGCCAGCTCGACCAGATAGGCGCCGCCGGCGACCAGGTCCATCTGGCCCTGGGACTCGAACCATTCGCCCAGCGTGACCGCGTCGAACGGACGGTTGCGCTCGGCCAGCTCGGCGATCGCACGGTAGATCAGCTGGTGGTCGCGACGGTAGAAATCATTGGCCGTGAGCTTGTCGTTGATCCGGTCGTAGGCTTCCGGCGCGAGCATGAGACCGCCCAATACCGCCTGCTCCGCCTCGATGGAATGCGGCGGCACGCGGAGCTGTTCGATGCGCGAATCATGGGAATCCTGGCGGAAACCGGTGCGTGCGGACATGGGCGGTACAAGCTCCTGCGGCACGTGGGGCGGAGGCCCGCACGGCCGGACATGGTAGGCAGTCCATGCCCGGGGGTGTTGCAGATAAGTATGTGGATAACCGGTGGGAATCTCAGCGCCTGCGACGGACGCGCCCACAAAACAGGACGGGCGCCTTGCGGCGCCCGTCTGTCGGCATCACGGGGTGATGCGCGGGTGGATCAGGCTTCAGCCTGCACGACGACCTTGACGGTCGTCTGCACGTCGGCGTGCAGCTTCACGGCGATCTCGTACTCGCCGATGTTGCGCAGCGCGCCTTCGCCCATGATGACCTCGCTTTTCTCGAGCGGCAGGCCGGCGGCGGTGAAGGCGTCGGCGATATCGCGCGGGCCGACCGAACCGAACAGCTTGCCTTCGGTCGCAGCGTTGGCGGTGATCGTGACGCTGGCGCCCTCGAGCTTGGCGGCACGGCTCTCGGCTTCGTCATGCACGGCCTTGGCCTTGGCTTCGTAGTCGGCGCGCTTGGCTTCGAACTCGGCCACGTTGGCGGCGGTGGCCGGCACGGCCTTGCCCTGCGGCACGAGGTAGTTGCGGCCGTAACCCGGCTTCACGTTGACCTTGTCGCCCAGGACGCCGAGGTTGGTGACTTTCTGCAGAAGAATCAGTTCCATCGTAGTGCTCCGTATTCGTTAGCAGGCGGGGCCTGCAGCGATTGGCTGTCCGAATGACAGTGGAAAGAAAGAACCTCCCCGTGCGGGGAGGCCCTGGATCAGACGTCGTGGTTGTCCGTGTACGGGATCAGCGCCAGGAAACGGGCGCGCTTGATCGCGGCGGACAGCTGACGCTGGTAGCGGGACTTGGTGCCGGTGACGCGGCTCGGCACGATCTTGCCGTTCTCGGTCAGGTACTGGCGCAGGGTGTTGAGATCCTTGTAGTCGATCTCTTTCACGCCTTCGGCGGTGAACTTGCAGAACTTGCGACGACGGAAGAACTTGGACATGGGTGGGCTCCTTAGGCGGCTTCGGCGTTGTCGGATTCGGTCGAAGCGGTGTTGCCGGCCTCGCCTTCATCGTCGTCACGGCGACGACGCTCGCCACGCTCGGGCTTGTCGCCCTTCTCGTCCTTGTTCTTCATGATCAGCGACTGCTCGGTGTCCGGGCCATCGCGCTTGATGACCAGGTTGCGCAGCACCGCATCGTTGAAGCGGAAGCTCTCGACCAGCTCGTTCAGCACGGCCTGGTCGGCCTCGATGTTGAGCAGCACGTAGTGGGCCTTCACCAGGTTCTGGATCGGGTACGCCAGCTGGCGGCGGCCCCAGTCTTCCAGACGGTGGATCGTACCGTTGCCGCCCTCGATCAGCGCCTTGTAGCGCTCGATCATGGCCGGCACCTGCTCGCTCTGGTCCGGGTGGACCAGGAACACGACTTCATAGTGACGCATCGTTTTATACCTTTCGGATGTGGGCCCGGCGGGGGAACCCCGTGGGCGGAACAGCCCCCCGAACGACCGGAACGGACGCGGTGGGGCAAGGACCCGGTGCCAGACTGGCGGCCGGGAGCAGGAAAGTATGGCAGGTCAGTCACTTAGGGGCAAGTCCTGCCCCCGGACGTGGCTCAGGCGGCGTCCGCCGAGGTGGTGAAGCTCTCGCCGCAGCCGCATTCGGCCGCCGCGTTGGGGTTGCGGAAGGTGAACGTCTCGGACAGCCCCTGCTTGGCGAAGTCGATCTCGGTCCCGTCCACCAGCGGCAGGCTGTCGGCGTCCACGTAGATCCGCACGCCCTCGAACTCGAACACGGTGTCGCCCTCGCGCTGGTCCCGGGCCAGGTCCGCCACGTGACCCCACCCGGAGCACCCGGTGCGGGTGACCCCGAACCGCAGGCCCAGTGCGCCCTGCGTCTGCGCGACGAAACGCTGCACGCGTTCGAGTGCGACGGGGGTGAGGGTGATGGCCATGGGAAGCTCCTGTGCGACGGGACGATTATAGCCGCGGGTGCGCCGTCGGCCGCGCGGCTCTTGCTAAACTCCGCGTTCCATAAATAAGACTGTTACCGAAGGATTCAAGCCATGACGGTGGTAAGCGTCGAACATGCGCTGGCGGGCAAGCTCCCGGCCGGCGGCGAGGTCACGGTGCGCGGCTGGGTGCGCACGCGACGCGACTCCAAGGCGGGCCTGTCCTTCGTCAACGTCAGCGACGGCTCATGCTTCGCTCCGATCCAGGTCGTGGCGCCCGACTCGCTGTCCAACTACGAATCCGAGATCAAGCACCTGACCACCGGCTGCGCGGTCGTCGCCACCGGCACGCTGGTGGCCTCGCAGGGCCAGGGCCAGAGCTTCGAGATCCAGGCCTCGTCGATCGAGGTGGTGGGCTGGGTGGAGGATCCCCTCACCTACCCCATGCAGCCCAAGCAGCATTCGCTGGAATATCTGCGCGAGTTCGCCCACCTGCGCCCGCGCACCAACCTGTTCGGCGCCGTCACCCGCATCCGCAACTCGCTGGCGCAGGCCGTGCACCGGTTCTTCCACGAGAACGGTTACTTCTGGATCAGCACGCCGATCATCACCACCTCCGACGCCGAAGGCGCAGGCCAGATGTTCCGCGTGTCCACGCTGGACCTGGTCAACCTGCCGCGCGACAAGGAAGGCGCGGTGGATTTCTCGCGCGACTTCTTCGGCAAGGAGACGTTCCTGACCGTGTCCGGCCAGCTCAACGCCGAGGCCTACGCGCTGGCCATGAGCAAGGTCTACACCTTCGGCCCGACGTTCCGCGCGGAGAACAGCAACACCACGCGCCACCTGGCCGAGTTCTGGATGATCGAGCCGGAAGTCGCCTTCAACGACCTGGCAGCGAACGCCCAGTTGGCCGAGGACTTCCTGAAGTACCTGTTCCGTGCCGTGCTCAGCGAACGGGCCGACGACCTGGCGTTCATCGCCGAGCGCGTCGAGCCGACCGCGCTGACCCGCCTGGAAGCCTTCGTCAATTCGCCGTTCGAGCGCATCGACTACACCGATGCGATCTCGCTGCTGCAGAAGTCGGGACAGAAGTTCGAGTTCCCGGTCGAGTGGGGCCTGGATCTGCAGACCGAGCACGAACGCTGGCTCACCGAGCAGCATGTCGGCCGCCCGGTGGTGGTGACGAACTACCCCGAGCACTTCAAGGCCTTCTACATGCGCCTGAACGACGACGGCAAGACCGTCGCCGCGATGGACGTGCTGGCGCCCGGTATCGGCGAGATCATCGGCGGCAGCCAGCGCGAGGAGCGCCTGGACGTGCTGGACGCGCGCATGGCGCAGTTCGGCCTGGATCCGGCGCACTACGGCTGGTACCGCGACTTCCGACGCTATGGCTCGGTGCCGCACGCCGGCTTCGGCCTGGGCTTCGAGCGGCTGGTGGTGTACGTGTGCGGGCTGAGCAACATCCGTGATGCCATCGCCTACCCGCGCGCGCCCGGCAACGCGGAGTTCTGATGATCCTGTTCTTCGCCCTCTGTTTCGTCGGCGTGGCGATCGCCGGTTTCTGCGCCTTCGTCATCTTCTGGCCGCTTACGCTGGTGCATGTCCGCGACCGCCATGGCGCCCTCGGTGCCCAGTGGGGTGAAGGTGCCTTCCTGAAACCCGTGGCCCTGCGCTGGCTGCTTGGTGGCGGCTACCGCGCGATTCCCGATCCGTCGCTGTCGGGCTTGGCCACGCCGGCGCGGATCTCGCTGTGCGTGATCCTGTTCGGCCTCGCGATGGCGACTTTGTTGGCTTTGTGGGCCGAGGCGTTCGCATGAATCCGTTCCTGCGCGAAGACTGGTACCTCGCCTCCCTCGGTCGCACCCTGATCTGGGCGCGCCTGCGCGTGCTGGAGGCGGGCACGGCGGAAGTGCTCGACAGCGACGGCAACACCCTGCCCTACGACAGCGAGGACAGTGCCCGTGCGGCCCTGTTCGATGCGGAGTTCGTGGCGTTCGACGGCCTGGACCAGGACGACGCACTCGCACGCGGCTTCACCCTGAGCGACGTCGCCCCGCCTCAGGGCGACGACGATGCCGCACTGTTACCGCAGATGGTGCGGTCGTTGGGCGCCCGCGCCTGACGCTCGCGTGTACACGCCACGCGCCTTCGCCGAAGCCGACCTCGTCGAACTCGACGGGCTGATCGCCCGCGACGCGTTCGTCACTCTGGTGACCGTGGCGGACGGACATCCTTCCGTGAACCACCTGCCCGTGCTCTACGCGCGCGATGGCGACCATGTGGTCGTGGAAGGCCACTGGGCCCGACCGAACCCCCAGGCGCGGCACGCCGGTCCCGCCCTGATGATCGTCCACGGCCCCCACGCCTACGTATCGCCCGCCTGGTATGCGGACAAGGAAGAAGCCGCGCGCGTGCCGACATGGAACTATGCGGTGGCGCACCTGCACGGCACGCTGGAAACCACCGACGATACCGCGCGTCTCGCATCGATCGTCGACCGCCTCTCCCAGGTGAACGAGGCGCACGTCGGCAACGACTGGCGCTTCGAGCATGACCGCGACGACCACGTGCGCCAGCTGGGGGGCATCGTCGGCTTCCGTTTCGTCGCCGAGCGCATCGAATTGAAGTTCAAGCTCAGCCAGAACCATCCCGCTGCGAACGTCGAAGGCGCCGCGGCCGCACTGGAGCACCTGGGCGGCGAGGACAACCTCGAGATCGCGGCGCTGATGCGCGATCGGCTGGCACGCCGGAGCGATTGACCTCCTGAGGAGGCGCCCACGCGTGCGCGCACCGGTACACTCGACGGACCTCTTTCCGGGATCCTCCGCATGGACCTGAACCTCGCTGGCTGGCATGCGCTGGTGTGTGGCGCCTCCGAAGGCATCGGCCGTGCCGCCGCCCTCGAACTCGCGCTGTTGGGCGCCAATGTCACCGTGCTGGCCCGCCGCGCCGCCGTGCTGGCGGAGGTGGTGGCCGACCTGCCTCGTGTCGCGGAAGGGCAGCAGCATGGCGCGCTCGTGCAGGACGTCGCCGACATTCCCGGGCTGGATACCGGCATTCGCGCACTGGTGGCCGACCGGCCGGTACATGTGCTGATCAACAACACCGGCGGCCCACCCGGTGGCCGTGCGCTCGAGGCCGGCGCCGACGCCTATCTCGACGCCTTCCAGCGTCATCTGCTCGCGAACCAGGTGCTCGCACAAGCGGTCGTCCCCGGCATGCGTGGCGCGGGCTGGGGCCGCATCGTCAACGTGGTCTCGACTTCGGTGAAGGAGCCGATCGCCAACCTCGGCGTGTCCAACACCATCCGCGGCGCGGTAGCGAGCTGGGCCAAGACTCTGTCAAAGGAGCTGGGGCCGGACGGCATCACCGTCAACAATGTGCTGCCCGGCTACACGCGCACCCAGCGTCTGGAGCAGATCCTGCGCGACCGCGTGCAGGCGACCGGCAAGGACGAGGCCGCCATCAGTGCCGCCATGCTGGCCAGCGTGCCGGTGGGGCGCTTTGCCGATGCGCATGAAGTGGCGGCCGCGATCGCCTTCCTCGCGTCGCCGGCCGCGGCCTACGTGAACGGCGTCAGCCTGGCCGTCGACGGCGGCCGCATGCAGTCGCTCTGATTCCAGTCCGGGGGGCTTGCCAGCCGGGTTAAGCTAGCGGGCATGGAACGCTACGGCCACTTCATCGATGGCGAGCCGCGCGCCGGTGGCGCCTGGCGTCCCGTGTTCGAACCCGCCTCGGCCGAGGTCTATGCCGAGGTGGCCGATGGCAGCGAGAGCGATGTGCTGCAGGCCGTCGATGCGGCGGAGTCCGCATTCCCGGCGTGGGCCGCACTGACACCGAGTACCCGTGCGCGCTGGCTGGAGCGTCTCGCCGATGCCCTGGAAGCCCGGCTGGATGCGTTCGCGGCGGCGGAATCGCGGGACGCCGGCAAGCCGCTGGCGCTGGCGCGCGACATCGAGATTCCACGGGCGGTGGCCAACCTGCGTTTCTTCGCGCATGCCGCCACCCAGTTCTCCAGCGAATCGCACCACGGCGAAGCCGGGCTCAACTACACGCTGCGTGCGCCGCTGGGCGCGGTCGCCGCGATCTCGCCGTGGAACCTGCCGCTCTATCTCTTCACCTGGAAGATCGCGCCCGCCCTGGCCGCCGGCAATACCGTTGTCGCCAAGCCCTCGGAGATCACCCCGGCGACGGCGACGATGCTGGGCGAGCTCGCTGCCGAGATCGGCCTGCCGCGCGGCGTACTCAACATCGTGCACGGCACCGGCCCCGCCGTCGGCGAGCCCCTGGTGTTGCATCCGGCCGTCAAGGCAGTGTCGTTCACCGGCAGCACCGCCGTGGGGCGTCGCATCGCCGGGCTCGCCGGCCCGCAACTGAAGAAGGTGTCGCTGGAGCTCGGAGGCAAGAACGCCACGCTGGTCTTCGCCAACAGCGACTGGCGCGCTCACCTGGACACCCTGCTCCGCTCGGCATTCCAGAACGCCGGGCAGATCTGCCTGTGCGGATCGCGACTGCTCGTGCAGCAGGCGATCTACGAGGAATTCCGCGCGGCATTGATCGAACGGTCGCGCACACTCCAGGCCGGACCGTTGGACGACCCCGCTACGCGCCTGGGTGCGATGGTCTCGCAGTCGCACTTCGACAAGGTCTTGGGCTGCATCGCCCGTGCCCGCGTCGAAGGCGGGCGCGTGCTCACCGGCGGACACGCGCTGGACCGCCCCGGCTGGTTCATCGCGCCGACCATCATCGAGGGACTGGGACCGGAAGCGGCCACCAATCGCGAGGAGATCTTCGGGCCGGTGGTGACGCTGCAACCGTTCGAAGACGAAGCCCATGCGCTGGCCCTGGCCAACGCCGGCGACTACGGTCTGGCCGCGACCGTCTGGACGCGCGACCTGGACCGCGCCCACCGCCTGGCCGCGCAGCTGCGTGCCGGCATCGTCTGGATCAACACCTGGATGACCCGCGACCTGCGCACGCCGTTCGGCGGCACGGGCGCGTCCGGCCTGGGCCGCGAGGGCGGCCTGGAGGCCATGCGATTCTTCACCGAACCCAAGAACGTCTGCGTGGCGTTGCGCTGAGGACGAACAAACCGAATGTCTGACCCTTCCGAACTCGAACAACTGCTGCAGAACAACCGCGACTGGGCCGCCCGCATCAAGGAAGAGGACCCGGGCTTCTTCAAGCGGCTGTCGCAGCAGCAGTCCCCGCGCTACCTGTGGATCGGCTGTTCCGACTCGCGGGTGCCGGCCAACCAGATCCTGGGCCTGGACCCGGGCGAGGTCTTCGTCCATCGCAACATCGCCAACGTGATGTCGCATGGCGATCTCAACGCGCTGTCGGTGGTGCAGTTCGCCGTGGACATCCTGAAGGTAGAACACATCCTGCTGGTGGGCCACTACGGCTGCGGCGGCGTGCACGCGGCGATGACCGGCCTGCGGGTGGGCCTGGCCGACAACTGGCTGCGGCACGTGGCCGATGTCGCGATGAAGCACGCAGATCTGCTGGAACAGGTCGATACCGAATCGCTGCGCCATGCCCGCCTATGCGAGCTCAATGTGATCGAGCAGGTCTTCAACGTCTGCCAGACCACGGTAGTCCAGGACGCCTGGGCGCGCGGGCAACCGCTGGCGATCCACGGGTGGGTCTACAGCCTGTTCGACGGCCGCGTGCGCGAACTCGGGATGGATGTCGCCGGCGCGGACGATCTCCAGCCCGCCTACCAGCGCGCCCTCGCCGCCGTGCCGCCGAAGGGCAAGCGCGATGAGTGAGGTCGTGCAGGCCGGCAACGCGCCGAAACCGGTCGGCCAGTATCCGCATGCCCGGCGCGTCGGCGACCTGCTGTTCCTGTCCGGCATCGGGCCGCGCGACCCGGCGACGAATGCGATCCCGGCCGGCATCGACGCGCAGAGCCGCGCGGTGTTCGCCAACGTGCGGACCGTGCTGGAGGCCAGCGGCGCCCGCTGGGAAGATCTCGTCGACGTGACGGTCTACCTGACCGACATGGCCGGCGACTTCCCGGGTTACAACCGGGTCTGGGCCGATTACTTCCCGGATGCCGCAGCGGCGCCCTGCCGCACCACGCTCGGCATCACCGCCCTGCCCACGCCGATCTCCATCGAACTGAAATGCATCGCGCACCTGCCGGAGCGTCGCTGACATGCTGCCCAACCCGCTGAACCTGCAGGCCTGGATCGAGGAGCACCGCCACCTGCTGAAGCCGCCCGTCGGCAACATGGTCATCTACGCCGGCGACTTCATCGTCATGGTGGTGGGTGGCCCGAATGCACGCACCGACTACCACTGGGACGAAGGCCCGGAGTGGTTCTACCAGTTGGAAGGCGAGATGGTGCTGCGGATCCAGGAAGATGGCAGCCTCCGCGACATCCCGATCCGCGCGGGCGAGATCTTCCTGCTGCCGCCACGCGTGCCGCACTCACCGCAGCGGATGCCCGGCTCCGTCGGGCTGGTCATCGAGCGCAAGCGCCTGCCGCACGAAGACGACGGCCTGTTGTGGTTCTGCGAACGCTGCAATGCGAAGGTGTACGAGGAATACTTCCACCTCAACGACATCGAACAGGACTTCTTCCGCGTGTTCGAGGCCTTCTACCGCAACGACGACCTGCGCACCTGCAAGGCATGCGGACACCTGAATCCCCGGCCAAGCCGCTACGAAATGCAGGCCGATTCGCAAGCCGACATCACCTGAGCCCTCACTGAGCGAGGACGCCCATGCGGATCCTGCTGCACCTGACAGTCGTGTCGTTGCTTCTCGTGGTCGCCGCGCCGTCGCATGCGCAGAACCCCGAGCTCACCGCGCTCTACCAGGCCGACCAGGCCGCCCGCGCGAAGCCTGCAGAGATCGACTGGGACGTCCTGCTTCCTGAAGACAGGAAGCGCCGCGACCGGGTGATCGAACTCATGCGCGCAGGCGCGGTGCGGACTGCGGCCGACCACTACCATGCGGCGATGGTGTTCCAGCATGGCGAACGCCTGGACGACATCCGGCTCGCCCACGCCATGTCGACGATCGCGATGTCCCTTGCGCCCGAGGAAAAAGCCTATCGCTGGCTGACCGCGGCGTCGTGGGACAGGATCATGAGCACGCAGTTGCAGCCCCAGTGGTACGGCACCCAGTTCCAGTCCGACGACGAGGGGGTGTTCCTGTACCCGGTAGCCGAAGGTGCCGTCAGCGACGAGGACCGCCGGGCCATGCAGGTGCCTACATTGGCCGAAGCGCACACCCAGCTCCAGGACATCGCCAGGATGCAGGGCCAGGCCGTGGACCCGGACCCGCCGACCATCGACGAGTTGCGGAAGACAAGGCCGGGAGCGCAACAGGAGTGATCGACACGGCACGGGCATGGGGCCACGGCACACCGGCATCGCGGCACTGCAGCGCGAATCCGCCGGACGCAACCCCTACAATCCGACCATGCTGAAGATCGACACCCACGCGCATTTCCTGCCTCGCGACTGGCCCGACCTCGCCGCCAAGTACGGCGACGTGCGCTTTCCGGTGATCCACCACGGCGACGACGGCCGCCACCGCATCTACAAGGACGGCAAGTTCTTTCGCGAGATCTGGCCGAAGACCTGGGACCCGGAGGAGCGCATCGCAGATTACGCCCGCTTCGGCGTGCAGGTGCAGGTCATCAGCACCGTGCCGGTGATGTTCAGCTACTGGGCCAAACCTCACCATGCGCTGGAGCTGCACCAGGCGCTCAACGACCACACCGCGGCGGCCTGTCGCGCCTATCCCCGCCACTACGCCGGCATCGGCACGGTGCCGCTGCAATCGCCGCGCCTGGCCGTGCAGGAACTCGAGCGCTGCATGGACCAGCTCGGCCTGCAGGGCGTGCAGATCGGCAGCCACGTCAATGACTGGAACCTCGACGCGCCGGAGCTGTTCGAGTTCTTCCAGGCAGCCAGCGAGCTCGGGGCCGCCGTCCTCGTGCATCCGTGGGACATGATGGGCGCCGCGTCGATGCCGAAATACTGGCTGCCCTGGCTGGTCGGCATGCCGGCCGAACAGTCGCGCGCGGCCTGCTGCCTGATCTTCGGCGGCGTGCTGGAGCGTCTGCCGGACCTCAAGGTCTGCTTCGCCCATGGCGGCGGCAGCTTCCCGTACACGATCGGCCGCATCGAACATGGCTTCAACATGCGGCCGGACCTGGTGGCCACCGACAATCCGCGCAATCCGCGCGACTATCTGGGCCGCGTGTACTTCGACTCGTGGGTCGCCGACCCGCGCGCCCTGCACTACCTGCTGGACACGGTTGGCCACGAACGCGTGATGCTGGGCACCGACTATCCGTTCCCGCTCGGCGAACAGGAGCCCGGCGCCGGCATCGCCGCGCTCGGGCTCGATGAGGCCCAGCAGGCGCGGCTCTACCACGGCACCGCGCTCGAATGGCTGGGCCTGCCCGCCTCCCGCTTCTCGTGATGCTGCATTCCGTCCCGGCGGCTCCGCCACCGGCATCGTTCCGCCTGACCTGACCTTCCATGACCGACCCGCTGTCCCGCACCCACATCATCGCCCTGGACGCCGCCGATCCGCTGCGCGCGCTCCGCAACGACTTCCTGATCCCGCGCCACAAGCACAACGACCAGATCTACTTCTGCGGCAACTCGCTGGGCCTGCAGCCCAAGGGGGCCCGCGGGTACATCAACGAAGTGATGGACAAGTGGGCGAACGAAGCCGTCGAAGGCCACTTCACCGGCAACGCCCAGTGGATGACCTACCACGAGCTGGTGCGCGAGCCGCTTGCGCGGCTGGTGGGCGCACAACCGGCGGAGGTGGTGGCGATGAACACGCTCACCGCCAACCTGCACCTGATGATGGTGAGCTTCTACCGGCCGACGGCCGCGCGCCCGGCGATCCTGATGGAAGCCGGTGCGTTCCCGTCGGACCGCCATGCCGTGGAATCGCAGATCCGCTTCCATGGCTTCGATCCTGCCACCGACCTGATCGAACTCGCGCCCGACCAGGCCGACGGCACCTTCTCGATGGCCGCCATCGAACGCGCCATCGCCGAACACGGCCATCGTGTGGCGCTGGTGCTGTGGCCCGGCGTGCAGTACCGCACCGGACAGGCCTTCGACCTGGCGGAGATCGTCCGGCTGGGCCAGGCGCAGGGCGCGGTCGTCGGCGTCGACCTGGCGCATGCGGTCGGCAACCTGCCCCTCGCGCTGCACGACAGCGGCGTCGATTTCGCGGTGTGGTGCCACTACAAGTACCTCAACTCCGGGCCCGGCGCGGTCGCCGGCTGCTTCGTGCACGAACGGCACGCGAACACCGACCGTCCGCGTTTCGCGGGCTGGTGGGGGCATGAGAAGGACACCCGCTTCCGGATGGCACCGGAGTTCGTGCCGACGCCGGGCGCCGAGGGTTGGCAGCTGAGCAACCCGCCGATCCTCGGCCTGGCGCCGCTGCGCGCGTCGCTCGAACTGTTCGACAAGGCCGGCGGCATGGACGCGATCCGCACCAAGTCGCTCAAGCTCACCGGCCTGCTGGAAGCCCTGATCCAGGCACGCCTGTCCGATGTCCTGCAGATCGTCACGCCCTCGGACTCCGCCCAACGCGGCGCGCAGCTGTCGTTGCGCGTGATCGGCGGGCGGGAACGAGGTCGCGAGCTGTTCGACTACCTGCTGTCGGTCGGGACCGTCGGCGACTGGCGCGAACCGGACGTGATCCGCATTTCCCCTGCCCCTTTGTACAACCGCTACATGGATGTCCATCGCTTCGTCGAGGAAGTCGAGACGTGGCGCGGCTTCTGATCCGGAGGAACGACCTTGGGCGCTGACGGCACGCGGCACATCACCCTCATCGGGGCCGGCCTGGCCGGCGCATTGCTGGCCACGCTGATGGCGCGTGCAGGCTGGAAGGTCGACGTGCACGAGAAGCGCGGCGACCCGCGGGTCAAAGGCTACGAAGGCGGCCGGTCCATCAACCTCGCCCTGGCCGAACGCGGGCGGCATGCGCTGCGGATGGCCGATGCGGATGGCGCAGTGATGCGCCAGGCGGTGATGATGCGCGGGCGCATGGTGCATGCGCTGGATGGTCGCCAACAGCTTCAGCGCTATGGTCGCGACGATTCCGAAGTGATCTGGTCGATCCACCGCGGCGACCTCAACATCACGCTTCTCGACCTGGCCGAACAGGCAGGCGCGAACCTGCATTTCCATCATCGGCTGGACAGCGTCGACTTCGATGCTTCCGTCGCGCGCTTCGTCGATGATCGCGACGGCCGCCGCATCGATGCCGGGTTCACCGCCCTGGTCGGGGCCGACGGCGCCGGATCGTCCCTGCGTGCCGCCATGATGGCGCGCGAGGACCTCGGCGAACGCACCGAATTCCTCGATCACGCGTACAAGGAGCTGGAAATCCCGCCCACCGCGGATGGCGGGTTCGTCATGGAGCCCAACGCGCTGCACATCTGGCCCCGCGGCCACTACATGTGCATCGCCCTGCCCAACGACGAACGCACCTTCACCGTCACCCTTTTCCTGCCGAATGAGGGCGAGCCCAGCTTCGCCAGCGTTCGCACGGGCGCCGAGGCGATGGCGCTGTTCCTGCGCGACTTCCCGGATGCGGTACCGCTGATCCCCGAGCTGGAGCAGGATTGGGAAGCGAATCCGGTGGGCCTGCTCGCCACGCTGTACCTGGACCGCTGGCACCTCGGTGGCCAGGCCGTCCTGCTGGGCGACGCCGCGCATGCGATGGTGCCGTTCCATGGCCAGGGCATGAACTGCGCGTTCGAAGACTGCGTGTCGCTGGCCCGTCACCTGCAGGCCACCGAAGACCTGGCGGCCGCGTTCGCCGCCTTCGAAGCCGAGCGCAAGCCGGATGCCCGCGCCATCCAGGAGATGGCGCTCGAAAACTACGTGGAAATGCGCGACAAGGTCGACGATAGCGGGTTCCTGCTGCAGCGCGAGCTCGAGCTGGCGCTGCAGGAACGCCACCCTGACCGTTTCGTGCCCCATTACACGATGGTCAGTTTCATGCGCATCCCCTACTCCGTCGCCCAGCATCGCAGCGAAGTGCAGCGCGCCCTGCTGGTGCGCCACACGAAGGGCCGCAGCACGCTCGACCAGGTGGACTGGACGGCCGTGGACGCGGACGTGGCCTCCACGCTCGCACCCCTGGAGGATACGGCGCCGTGAGCGCCAGCTTCCTGTTCTACGATCTGGAGACGTTCGGCGCCGATCCGCGCCGCACCCGCCTGGCGCAGTTCGCCGCGATCCGCACCACGCCCGCGCTGGACGTCATCGACGAACCCATCAGCTTCTTCGTGCAGCCGGCCGATGACCTGCTGCCCTCGCCGGTCGCCACGCTGATCACCGGCATCACGCCGCAGCGCGCCCTGCGTGAAGGCGTCAACGAGGCCGAAGCGTTCGCCCGGATCGCCGACGAGATGGCACGGCCCGAGACCTGCACGCTGGGCTACAACAGCCTGCGCTTCGACGACGAGTTCGTCCGCCACGGCCTGTTCCGCAATTTCCACGAACCCTACGAGCGCGAGTGGCGCGGCGGGAACTCCCGCTGGGACCTGCTGGACGTAATGCGACTGATGCATGCATTGCGCCCCGATGGCATCAGGTGGCCGCGTCGCGAGGACGAGGCGACATCCTTCAAGCTCGAGCACCTGGCGCTCGCCAACCATGTGCGGGACGGCGATGCGCATGAAGCGCTGTCCGACGTGTCAGCGACCATCGGCCTGGCGCGCCTGATGCGCCAATCGCAGCCGCGCCTGTGGGATTACGCGCTGCAACTGCGCGACAAACGGTTCGCAGCGCGGCTGCTCGACACGACGGCGATGCAGCCGGTCCTGCACGTCTCGCAGCGGTACCCTGCCAGCCGCCTGTGCGCCGCGCCGGTGCTGCCGCTGGCGCGACACCCCCGCTTCGACAGCCGCGTGGTGGTGTTCGACCTGGACAGCGACCCTGCCCCGTTGCTGGCGATGTCGCCGATGGACATCGCCGACCGGCTCTACACGCCGGCTGCCGACCTGCCGGAAGGCGAGCAACGCATTCCGCTCAAGGAAGTCCATCTCAACAAGGCGCCGGCCCTGGTCGCGTGGTCCCACCTGCGCTCCGAGGATCTCCATCGCTTGGGCATCGATGCCGATCGCGTCGCGCGCCATGCCGAAACCCTCCGGCAGGCCGGCCCCGATCTGGCCGAGAAAGTGCGCCAGGTGTTCTCCGGTGCGCAGGAGTACCCGCCCGGCGACGTCGATGGCTCGCTGTACGACGGCTTTCTTGCCGATGCCGACAAGCGCCGCTTCACCGACGTACGCACCACCCCGCCCGCCCTCCTGGGGCAGCGGGATTTCGGCTTCCGCGATCCCCGCCTGCCCGAACTGCTGTTCCGCTACCGCGCCCGCAACTGGCCGGGCACGCTGGATGCCGCCGAGCGCATGCGCTGGGACGACTACCGCCGCACCCGCCTGCAGACCGAGAGCGGGCTGTCGGAGCTGAGCTTCGCCGCGTTCGACGACGAACTCGCCGCACTGCGCGCCACACATGCCGGCGACGGCCCTCGCCTGGCGTTGCTCGACCATCTGCAGCAATGGCGCGACGACCTGGGCGGAACCCTTTGACGCATCCCGGGGCGCGCGGCTCATCGAGGGCAGCGTTGTCGGCGATTTGACACCAGCCCGACTACAATCCGCGCATGGCCACCTATTTCTCCGATGCCAGCTTCAAGTTCCTGCGCGGGCTGGCGCGACACAACGACAAGACCTGGTTCAACACCCACAAGGCGAAGTACGAGGACCATGTCCGCCAACCGTTCCTTCGCCTGCTGACCGATCTCCAGCCCGACCTCGCCGAGGTCAGCCTGCATTTCCGGTCCGAGCCGAAGACCGTCGGCGGCTCGCTGTTCCGCATCTACCGAGACGCGCGGTTCTCGAACGACAAGTCACCGTACAAATCCTGGCAGGGCGCGCGCCTGTTCCACGAGCGCCACAAGCAGGTACCCGCGCCCTCGTTCTACCTCCACCTGCAGCCTCGCGAGTGCTTCGTCGGTGCCGGCCTGTGGCACCCGGAACCCGACACGCAACGCCGCGTGCGGCAGTTCATCCTCGACAACCCCGGCAGCTGGAAGAAGGCCGCGCACGACGCGCCTTTCCGCCGCCGCTTCGAGTTCGAGGAAAGCGAGAAGCTGGTGCGCCCACCGCGTGGATTCCCGGCGGACTTCGAGTTCATCGAGGACCTCAAGCACCGCAACTTCGTGTTCTGGCGTTCGCTCGACGATGCGACCATGACCGGGCCGCGCCTGCGGCAGACCGTGGCGGGCGACCTCAAGGCACTGGGGCCGTTCGTTGACTACCTGTGTGCCGCGCTGGACCTGGAATTCTGAGCCGGAGGCCCTGCCGATGAAGAAGTCGCTCGTGATCGGATTGCTGCTCGCCGCAATCATCGGCGTGGCCGCTTACGTCGCCGCAGGCCCCTACCTGGCCATCCATGGCATCCGTACGGCCCTCGCGGAGCAGGACACCGGCAGGCTGCAGCGGCACGTCGACTTCCCCGCGCTAAGGGTCAACCTGCGGGCGCAGGTGGAAGATGCATTGGCACGGCGCGCGGGTACCGATGTCGCCTCCAACCTGTTCGGCGCCGCCGCCCTGTCGATCGCCAACAGTGTGCTCGGCCGTGGCGTGGACACGCTGGTGACGCCGATGGGCATCGCCGCGATCCTGGAGGGCCGTGCGACGTGGAAGCGCGCGATCGGCGAGACGGTCGGCGGCGACACCTACGCGCCAGCGGTTCCGGCCGATCCACTCAAGCAGGCCACGCACCGGTACGAATCGCTGTCGCGCTTCACCGCGACCATCCACGACGCCGAGGGCGATCCTGTCGTGTTCGTGTTCACCCGCCAGGGGCTGCGCTGGCGGCTGACCGACATCCGCCTGCCGCTGTAAGCGGGCTGGACCCGCCCTAGGGATTCGCGACACCGTGCGGCACGTGGCCTGCCGCCACGTGCTGGCGGGCGCTGTCGATGTTGTGCTGCGAATCGTCGAAGAAGATGTCCGCGCCAAAGGCCTCCAGGAACGGCCCCTTGTGGCGACCGCCCAGGAACAGCGCCTCGTCCAGGCGCACGCCCCATTCACGCAACGTCCTGATCACCCGCTCGTGCGCGGGCGCCGACCGCGCGGTCACCAGCGCCGTGCGGATCGGCGAACGTTCGTCGGCGGGGAACGCCTGTTGCAATTGATGCAGCGCCGACAGGAAGTTGCGGAACGGGCCGCCAGACAGCGGCTCGCGCGCGCGGGCCTGCTCGTGCTTGCCGAACGCCTCCACGCCCTGCTCGCGCGAGATGCGTTCGCTCTCGTCGCCGAAGATCACCGCATCGCCGTCGAAGGCGATCCGCAACTGGTGTTCATGACGCTGCTGCTGCGGCGCGCTCGCAGGCAGGATGGTGGCGGCGGCGATGCCGTGCTCCAGCGAACGGCGCACCGACTCCGGATTGGCCGAAAGGAACAGGTCGGTCCCGAACGGCTTGACGTAAGGCCAGGTCGCCTCGCCCGCCGTGAAGGTCGCGCGCACGATGCCCAGGCCATGGTGCTGGATGGAATTGAAGATGCGCAGGCCGGTATCGGCCGAATTGCGCGACAGCAGGATCACCTCGACGCGGGGGACGTCCTCGGGGGCACCGGCGTTGAGCGCGAGCAGCTTGCGCACCACCGGAAACGCGATGCCGGGCGCCAGGATGTCGTCCTCGTGCTTCCGCTGGTAGTCGCTGTACGCCTCGACGCCCTCGCGCTCATAGAGCAGGTGGCTCTCTTCGAGATCGAACAGCGCACGTGAGGTCACGGCGACGGTGAGGAGGCGGGGGGTGTTGTCGGCCATGCGCACAGTATCCGCCATCCCGTGCGCACTGCGGGAGACGCTAGCCGCCCGGTGCGGATGCGATGCGCAACTGGGCTGGTGGACCCCGTCGGTTGTCCGGCGTGACCGCACGCACTTCGACTACCAGGTCAATCGGTTGCTGTTGCGCGGGCGGGCCGTCCTGCCAGAGGAACACGAACTCGCTGCGACGGCCGTCGACGCGGCCGGCCACCGGGGCTTTCGGGAAGATCGACAGCCGGTCCTCGCCGCCGACCACCCGGAACTCGAAGCCCAGGTCGCGCAGTTTGTAGTCCGTGCCACGCGGCCACTCCACGCTCAACGTCAGCAGGCCACTGGCATCGCAGGAGGCGAGCCCGTTGATGCCGCGGGTCAGACTGACGATTTCCAGTGCCGGTGTGCGCAGCCCATCGCCGGCCTCCGCTGCGGGAGCGGCCGCGACGGTGAACGGTGTAGTGCCCGTGGACAGGTTGCAGGCCGCTGCCTCGGCCGCGAACAGACACGCGCAGATCGCCAACGCGCATTTCAACTGCATCGGAACCCCTCCCCGGGTAGATGCGAACCGAACCGCTACGCGGCGCTGGATAGCATGCGTCGAAGGAGGCGGCAAGCCGCACTGCGGCGGAATCGCATTGTCCTTGGGGACATTGCGACTCAGGTCATGAACTGCTCGCTGAGGATGCGCTCTTCCAGGTTGTGCTCGCGATCGAAGAGCAGTGTGACCATGCGATCGCGCGATTCCCGGATGGTCACTTCCACCACGTCGCGTACCTCGTGCGAGTCGGCCGTGGCGCTGACCGGCCGCTTGTAGGGGTCGAGCACGCGGAAGCGGATTTCGGTATCGGCCTTGAGGATGGCACCCCGCCAGCGACGCGGACGGAATGGTGCGATCGGCGTCAGCGCGATGGTGTTCGAACCCAGCGGCAGGATGGGGCCATGCGCGGAGAAGTTGTATGCGGTGCTTCCGGCGGGCGTCGCGGTCAGCACACCATCGCAGATCAGTTCGTCCAGCCGCGTCTCGCCGTTGAGGTCGATGCGGATATGGGCCGCCTGGCGGGTCTGGCGCAGCAGCGACACTTCGTTGTAAGCCAGCGACGCGGTCGTGATGCCGGACTCGGTCAGCGCCTGCATCTCGAGCGGACGCAGCTTGGCGGGCTCGGCCGCGGCGATGCGCTCGACCAACCCGTCGGGACGATACTGGTTCATCAGGAATCCGACGGTGCCCAGCTTCATGCCGAACACCGGCTTGCCCAGCGCGCCGTGCCGGTGCAGCGTCTGCAGCATGAAACCATCACCGCCGAGCGCGCACAGCACATCGGCCTGGTCGGGCGCATGCGCACCGTGCTCGGCCTGCAGCGCGGCCAGTGCTTCCTGCGCCTCGGGCGTGGGACTGGCGAGGAAAGCGATGCGGGGGGTGGTCATCCGTGGCTCCATCATCGGGCCTGCACAGCGTACATAAAAAAGGCGGCCCGAAGGCCGCCCCGTTTCGTGCCACGGGCCATGCTCAGCCCTGCGACGCCAACTGCCCCAGGCGCTGCACGGCCACCGACGCGGTCGGGTAGTCCAGCGTCTTCTGCGCCGCCAGCTCGTTGAGCATGTTCAGCGTGAAGCGCAGGCCCGCGTCATCGCGACCCAGCCAGGCCTGGACCTTGGCATCGGCATTGCCGCCGGGCAGCGACAGCACCTGGTTGGTCAGCGTGCGCTGGTGGGCGGCAAGTTCGTCGCGCAACACGCCGCGCGCCACCGCATGCCAGCGACCGTCGACCTTGAGGGCTTCGATCTGATCCTGCAGCCACGGCAGGTGCAGGGCTTCGCCCAAGCGGTAATGGACCTTCGACACCTCGACCGGCTTGAGCTTGCGCGCACGGGCCAGTTCGATGATGTCGCAGGACGGCTCCAGGTAGGGCAGCGCCGCGATCTGGCCGGCCAGTGCGGCCGGCAGTCCCTTGTCCTTCCAGGCCTGCAGGCTGGCGTTGTATGCCGGGCGAAGCGAGTCCGGCAGCACACCGTCGGCCGCACGGATCTCGTTGAAGCCGTCGTGGTAGCGCTCCACCGCCGTGGCGATCGCCGGGATCGGACCCTGGCGGGTCAACAGCCAGCGGGTGAAGTTGCGCTGCACCTGCCAGATCACCTGCAGTGCGTCGATCTGGACGGCTTCCGGCACCTTGCCGTCCAGTGCGTCGATCTGGTTCCACAGCGCCCGCGCATCCAGCGTTTCGCGGGTGATGGTGAAGGCCTTCGCGACCTCCGCCGGCGAGCGGCCCGTGTCTTCCTGCATGCGCAGCAGGAAGGTGGCGCCCATGCGGTTGATGGTGGTGTTGGTGACCGCCGTGGCGATGATCTCGCGCTTCAGGCGGTGCTTCTCCATCTCCGAGGCGTACTTCTTCTGCAGCGGCTGCGGGAAGTAGCGCTGCAGCTCCTTGGACAGGTACGGATCCTCGGGGATGTCGGATTCCAGCAGTTGCTGGAACGCGACCAGCTTGGAGTACGACAGCAGCACCGACAGTTCGGGACGGGTCAGGCCCTGTCCGCGCGCCTTGCGCTCGGCCAGCTCGGCGTCGGACGGCAGGAACTCGATCTGCCGATCCAGCAGGCCCTGCGATTCCAGCGTCTGGATGAAGTGCTGCTTGGAACCCAGACGGGAAACGCTCATGCGCTCCATCAGGCTGATGGCCTGGTTCTGGCGGTAGTTGTCCCACAGCACCAGGTCGGCCACTTCATCGGTCATGTCGGCCAGCAGCTTGTTGCGGGCGTCCATCGACAGTTTCTTCGCCTGCACCACGCCATTGAGCAGGATCTTGATGTTCACCTCGTGATCGGAGGTATCTACGCCAGCGGAGTTGTCGATGAAGTCGGTGTTGAGCAGGACGCCATGCTGCGCGGCCTCGATGCGGCCGAGCTGCGTCAGGCCCAGGTTGCCGCCCTCGCCCACCACCTTGCAACGCAGGTCGCGCCCGTCGACGCGGAGGCCGTTGTTGGCGCGGTCGCCCACATCGGCATGCGTCTCGCCAGCCGCCTTGACGTAGGTGCCGATGCCGCCGTTCCACAGCAGATCCACCGGCGACTTGAGGATGGCGCTCATCAGTTCGTTCGGCGTCATCGACTTCACGCCGTCGGCGATGCCGAGCACGGCGCGCACTTCCGGCGTGATCTCGATGGACTTGGCGCTGCGCGGATGGATGCCGCCACCCTTGGAAATCAGCTTGGCGTTGTAGTCGGCCCAGCTGGAACGCGGGACCTTGAACATGCGGTCGCGCTCCTTGAACGACGACGCCGCATCCGGATTCGGATCGAGGAAGATGTGGCGGTGGTCGAACGCGGCCAGCAGGCGGATGTGTTCCGACAGCAGCATGCCGTTGCCGAACACGTCGCCGGACATGTCGCCGATGCCGACGCAGGTGAAGTCCTCGGTTTGGCTGTCGCGGTTCATCGCGCGGAAATGGCGTTTGACCGATTCCCACGCGCCACGCGCGGTGATGCCCATGCCCTTGTGGTCGTAGCCCACGGAACCGCCGGACGCGAACGCATCACCCATCCAGAAGCCGTGCGCGATGGCCAGGCCGTTGGCGATGTCGGAGAACGTGGCCGTGCCCTTGTCGGCCGCCACCACGAGGTACGGATCGTCCTGGTCGTGGCGCACCACGTCCACCGGCGGCACGATCTTGTTGCCCACGATGTTGTCGGTGATGTCCAGCAGGCCCTGGATGAACAGCTTGTAGCAGGCGATGCCTTCGGCCAGGACCGCATCGCGGTCGCCGCCCACCGGCGGGCGCTTGACGAAGAAGCCGCCCTTCGCGCCCACGGGCACGATGACGGTGTTCTTCACCATCTGCGCCTTCACCAGGCCAAGCACTTCGGTGCGGAAGTCTTCGCGGCGATCCGACCAGCGCAGGCCGCCGCGGGCGACCGGACCGAAGCGCAGGTGCACGCCCTCCACGCGCGGGCCGTACACGAAGATCTCGCGATACGGGCGCGGCTTGGGCAGGTCCGGCACTTTCGCCGAATCGAACTTGAAGCTGATGGTGTGGGCCGGCTGGCCGTCCTTGCCGCGCTGGTAGAAGCTGGTGCGCAGCGTGGCTTCGATCGCGCCCATGAAGCCGCGCAGGATGCGGTCTTCGTCCAGGCTCGACACGCGGTCCATCAGCTTCAGCAGCGACTGGTGCGCTGCCTCGATCTGCTGCTCGCGCTTGCCGCCACGGGCGTCGACGAGTGCGGCCAGCGTCTTCGCGGCCGCCTCATCGTCGCCGGCCAGCGCTTTCAGTTGCGCCGCGAAGCGGTCCTGGCCTTCCTTGATCTGCGCCTTGCTCTCGCTGCCGGTCGCCGGATCGAAACGCGCTTCGAACAGCTCCACCAGCAGGCGGGCCAGCAGCGGATAGCGGTTGAGCGTTTCTTCCACGTAGCTCTGCGAGAACGGCACGCCGGTCTGCAGCAGGTACTTGCAGTAGCCCCGCAACAGCGCGATCTGGCGCCACGCCAGGCCTGCGCCCAGCACCAGCTTGTTGAAGCCGTCGTTCTCGGCGTCGCCGCGCCAGATGCGCGCGAACGCGTCTTCGAACGCAGGCGCGAGGCGCTCGACATCGAATGCGCCGTTGACCGGCTCGACCTCGAACTCCTGGATGTAACGCGCGCCCTGTGCGGTCTCGAGGCGGAACGGATGCTCCGAGATCACGCGAAGGCCCATGTTCTCCATCAGCGGCAACGCGTCGGACAACGGGATGTCGGATTCCTGCTTGTACAGGTTCAGTCGCAGGCGGCCCTGACCGGGGCGCTTGCGGCGCGATTCATGCAGGCTGAGGCGCAGGTCATCGACGCCGGACAACGCCGCCAGGTGCTCGACATCGCGTGCGGCGCCTTCCGGCGACACCACTTCGATGTAGCCGGCCGGCAACGCACGACCGTAGCCACCGGCCAGCAGTAGGCCCTTCGATTCGCCGTGGCGGCTGATCAGCGTCTCGCGCAGGTCGTCCTGCCAGTTGCGCAGCAAGTGGGCAATGTCGCCCTCGAGCGAAGCCGTGTCCACGTCGACCTGTTCGCCTGCCTTCGGGCGGATCGTCAGGTGCAGCTGGGCCAGCGGCGACTCGCCGAGCAGCACGCTGCTGTCGACGTACTCGCCACGCATGGCGTCCTTCAGCAGCGACTCGATGCGCAGGCGCACGTCGGTGTTGAAGCGTTCGCGGGGGATGTAGACCAGCGCCGAATAGAAGCGGCCGTAGCGGTCGCGACGCAGGAACAGCTTGCTGCGCACGCGCTCCTGCAGGCCCAGGATGCCCATCGACGTGCGGAACAATTCCTCGTCGCTGGACTGGAACAGCTCTTCGCGCGGCAGCGTTTCCAGGATATGGCGCAGGGCCTTGCCGCTGTGGCCGCTGGGCGACAGACCGGACTTCTGCATCACGTACTCGTGGCGCTCGCGCACCAGCGGGATCTCCCACGGGCGACGGTTGTAGGCGCTGGAGGTATAGAGGCCGATGAAACGCTGTTCGGCGATCGGGTTGCCTTGCGCATCGAACTCCAGCACGCCGATGTAGTCCATGTTGCCCGGACGGTGCACGGTGGAGCGACGGTTGGTCTTGGTGAGGATCAGCGCATCCACCGAACCGCCCTGCGGCAGGTAGTGCGCGGCCAGCGTCTTGATGTTGCGCGGCGGCGTCGTGTCGCCCTCGCGCAGCAGGCCCAGCCCGCTGTCCTCGACGGCACCGAGGATGCCGGTGCCCTTCTCCACGCGGTACTCACGGTAGCCGAAGAAGGTGAAATGGTCGGCGGCGGCCCAGCGCAGGAATTCCTGCGCTTCGCGGCGGCCGTCGTCGTCCACCGGCATGCGGCGGGTCGCCAGGTCGTCGGCGAGCGCCAGCATCTTCTCGCGCATGGAACTCCAGTCGCGGACGATCGCGCGCACTTCCTCCAGCACGCTGCGGATGCGCTTCTCGATCTGCGCCATCTCCTCGGCGGGCAGGCGATCGATCTCGAGCAGCATCAGGGATTCGGGCTTACCCTCACCCACCGCGGAGACCTTACCGGCCTTGTCGCGGGTGAAGCGCACCAGCGGGTGGCCGAGCACATGGACACCGACGCCCAGATCGGCCAGCGCCATGCTCACCGAATCCACCAGGAACGGCATGTCTTCGTTGACGATCTGCAGCACGGTGTGCGGCGATTCCCAGCCATGCGACTTCTGCGTCGCATTGAACACGCGGACATTCGCGGTGCCCGTCTTGCGGGTGCGGGCGAACGCGAGCATGTCGGTGGCGATGGCCGCCCAGCCTTCGGCGCTGTGGTGGGGATACTCGTCCTCCTCCATGCGCTTGTAGAACGCCTCGGCGAAGGTCTGTGCTTCCGCCTGGGCGGTGGCACCGGAGACCCGCTTGCGGATCGCAGCGAGGATCGGGGACAGCGAGAACGCGTCGCCCGTCGTCGCCACCACTGCCTTGCCCTTCGCGGCCTTCGCCGCCTGCTCCGGTCGGGCCGCCACCTTCTTGGTGGGGGTCGCGTTCGGGGTCACCGACTTGGTGGCCTTGGAGGCTTCCGGTTTTGGCGTCTGTTTCGAGGCTTTCTTCGGGCTGCGTGCAGCGTTCATGCAGGGAGTGGCTCAACGATTGGTAGTCGAATGGTCATTGTATCCCTCGACACGATGACAAGACTTGCTGCGTGGCCACATAAGCACCGCTTGCAAACGCGTGCCGGATTTGTTTGGAAGCGCGGCATCGCACGCGCGATGCGGGTCCTGCGGCACGCCACGCACCATGCGGCAGCGCATGGATGCCGGCCCACGTCGTCACGCCGTCATAACAAGCTCGCGCGCCTGCTTTGTGCACGGAAATGCCCTGAAATCAAGGCTGTGAAATTTGTAAACTGGACGGTATAGTCTAGTCCGCATGCGCACCACCCTCGCCCCCTCCGCGCCCGATCAGCGTCGCAGCCGCGTCCACCAGGCCGTGCGCGAACTCATGGCCGAACAGGGCTTCCGCATCAGCATGGATGCGGTCGCGGCACGCGCCGGTTGTTCGAAACAGACGCTCTACGCGCACTTCGGCAGCAAGCAGGAATTGCTTCGAAGCGTGATCGCCGAGCACCAGGAGCTGGCGACCGCACAGCTGTCGCCGACCGCCGAAGCGCCGCGCGAAGCGCTGTTGGCTTTCGCCGAGGAGCACCTGCGCCACCTGTGCGACCCCTCGGTGGTCGCGGCCAGCCAGTTGCTGGCCGCAGAAGCGCACCAATTTCCCCAGGAAGCGCGCGACCTGTACCGCGACGCCTGCGATACTCTGGTGCAGCGCCTCGCCGCCTGGCTGCAGCACGCCATGGACCAGGAATGGCTGAGGCATGACGACCCGCACTACGCCGCGGAGTTGCTGCTCAGCATGATCGTCGGGATGGATTTCGAGCGTCAGCGCTTCGGCGTCCCCCATCGCGCCGGCCGCCAGGCGCGCCAGCGATGGTCGATGTTCGCAGTGGATACCTTCCTGCGCGCGTTCGCGCCGTCCGACGCCGAAGACACCGCTTCTCCGGACCAGCCCGCTGGCCGTCGCATCCGCTCATTGCGCCCCCTTCCCACGTCTTCAAGAAAAAGAAACGGAGCTTCCCCATGACGTCCCCCGTCCGTTCCCTCGTCCTGGCCAGCGCCCTGCTGGCGGTGCTGGCCGCCTGCAGCAAGCCCGAACAGCAGCAGATGCCCCCGCCCGAGGTGGTGGTGACGACCGCCACGCCGCAGGACGTGCCCCTGCAGCGCGATCTCGTCGGCCGCCTGTCTCCGTTCCGCAGCTCCGACGTGCGCGCTCGTGTGGCCGGCGTGGTGCAGAAGCGCGTGTACCAGGAAGGCAGCGACGTGAAGGAAGGCCAGGTGATGTTCCTGATCGATCCCGCCCCGCTGCAGGCGTCGCTCAGTGCGGCACAGGCCAACCTGGCCTCCGCGCAGGCGACCTATGCCAACGCGAAGGTGTCCGCGGACCGCGCCCGCCAGCTGGCGCCGCAGAAGTTCGTGTCCAAGTCCGACCTCGACAACGCCGAAGCCGCCGAACGGAGCGCCGCCGCCGCCGTGCAGCAGGCACGGGCCAACGTGGAGACCGCCCGCATCAACCTGGGGTATGCCAGCGTCACGGCGCCGATCTCCGGCCGCGCTGGCAAACAGCAGGTCACCGAGGGCGCACTGGTCGGCCAGGGCGACGCCACGCTGCTGACCACGATCGACCAGATCGATCCGCTCTACGCCAACTTCTCGATGAGCTCCAGCGAGATGCAATCGATCCAGCAGGCGCAGGGCGAAGGCAAGGTCGAATTGGCCGGCGCCGGGCAGCGCACCGTGCAGATCGTGCTGCCGAACGGCCAGGTGATCGACCAGACCGGCACCCTCGACTTCTCCGACACGGTGGTCGACCCGGCCACGGGCAGCGTCTCGCTGCGGGCCACCGTGCCCAACGAGGGCCGCCGGCTGTTGCCGGGCACGTTCGTCACCCTGCGTGCGACGCTGGGCGAGCAGAAGGGCGCCTTCCTGATTCCCCAGGGTGCCGTGCAGCGCGATACCGTCAGCGCCTACGCGATGATCGTGGGCAAGGACGGCAACGTCGTGCGCAAGAACGTCGCCACGCAGCAGGCCGTCGGCGACAACTGGCTGATCACCGACGGCCTGGCCGCAGGCGACCAGGTGATCGTCGAGGGGCTGCAGAAGGTCAAGGAAGGCGCGCCCGCCAAGGGCATCACCGCCGAACAGGCGGCCGCCGCCAAGGCCGCGCAGGCCAAGCCGGCGCCCGCGCAAGGCAAGGCCGAGTAAGAAGGACCCTCCCCCATGCCCAAGTTCTTCATCAACCACCCGATCTTCGCCTGGGTCGTGTCGATCCTGATCTCGCTCGCCGGCGTGATCTCGATCCTCAACCTCGGCATCGAATCCTATCCCTCGATCGCGCCGCCGCAGGTGACGGTCAGCGCGACCTATCCGGGCGCCAGCGCCGAGACCACCGAGCGCTCGGTCACCCAGGTGATCGAGCAGCAGCTGACCGGCATCGACAACCTGCTGTATTTCAGCTCCAGCTCCAGTTCCGCCGGCCAGGCGTCGATCACCCTGACCTTCCAGACCGGCACCGACGCGGACATCGCGCAGGTGCAGGTGCAGAACAAGGTGTCGCTGGCCACGCCGCGCCTGCCCAGTGAAGTGACCGCGCAGGGCGTCGTGGTCGCCAAGGCCAACGCCGGCTTCCTGATGGTGGTGGGCCTGCAGTCCGACAACCCGAGCATCGACCGCAACCGCCTGAACGACATCGTCGCCTCGCGCGTGCTGGACCAGATCGCGCGCGTACCGGGCGTCGGCAGCACGCAGCACTTCGGCTCCGAGTACGCCATGAACCTGTGGCTGGACCCGGGCAAGCTGCAGGGCTTCAACCTGTCGGCCACGGAAGTGCTCACGGCCGTGCGCAGTCAGAACGTGCAGTTCGCCGCCGGCTCGGTGGGTTCCGATCCCGCGCCCGAAGGCCAGGCGTTCACGGCCACGGTGTCCGCCGAGGGCCGCTTCACCACGCCGCAGCAGTTCGAGCAGATCATCCTCCGTGCCAACAGCGACGGCTCCACCGTCCGGCTGAAGGACGTGGCGCGCGTCGAGTTCGGCGCGCAGAACTTCGGCTTCGACACCCAGTTCAACGGCAAGCCGGTCGGCGCGTTCGCCATCCAGCTGCTGCCGGGCGCGAACGCGCTGAACGTGGCCGAGGCCGTGCGCGCCAAGATGGACGAGCTGCAGCCCAGCTTCCCGCCCGGCGTCAGCTGGTTCTCGCCGTACGACACCACCACGTTCGTGAAGATCTCGATCGAGGAAGTGGTCAAGACGCTGATCGAGGCGGTGATCCTGGTGTTCCTGGTGATGCTGGTGTTCCTGCAGAACTTCCGCGCCACCATCATCCCCACCCTCGTCATCCCGGTCGCTCTGCTGGGTACGTTCTGGGGCCTGAGCCTCATCGGCTTCACCATCAACCAGCTGACGATGTTCGCGCTGGTGCTGGCGATCGGCATCGTGGTCGATGACGCGATCGTGGTGATCGAGAACGTCGAGCGCATCATGGCGGAAGAAAAGCTGCCGCCGCGCGAAGCGACCATCAAGGCGATGGGCCAGATCACCGGTGCCGTCATCGCGATCACGGTGGTGCTGGCGGCCGTGTTCATCCCGTCTGCGCTGCAGGGCGGCGCCTCGGGCGAGATCTACAAGCAGTTCGCGCTCACCATCGCCATCTCGATGGCGTTCTCGGCCTTCCTGGCGCTGGGCTTCACGCCGGCGCTGTGCGCGACCTTCCTGAAGCAGCACGAGCACGACAGCCACGAGAAGAAGAACATCGTCTTCCGTACGTTCGAGAAGTACTACGGCAAGATCGAGAAGACGTACGTGGGCCACATCGGCTCGGCCATCCGGCATGCGCCGCGCTGGATGGTGGTGTTCGCGCTGCTGACGGTGCTGGCCGGCTTCCTGTTCACCCGCCTGCCGAGCAGCTTCGTACCCGAGGAGGACCAGGGGTATGCGTTGGCCATCGTGCAGCTGCCGCCGGGTAACTCGCTGCAGAAGACCAAGCAGGTGTTCAATCAGGTCCGCGGCACGCTGCAGCAGATGGATGGCTTCGACGGCGTGATGGAAGTGGCCGGTTTCAGCTTCCTGGGTCGCGGTGAGAACGTCGGCATGGCGTTCATCCGACTCAAGCCCTGGGACGACCGCGACGTCACCGTGCCGGAGTTCATCCAGCAGGCCAACCAGCGGCTGTACGGCATCAAGGGCGCGCAGATCTTCGTGGTCAACCTGCCGACCATCCAGGGCCTGGGCCAGTTCGGCGGCTTCGACATGTGGCTGCAGGACCGTGCCGGTCTGGGCCAGGACGCCCTGATGTCCGCACGCAACCAGCTGCTGGGCGCCGCGTCGCAGGACAAGAGCCTGATGGCGGTCCGTCCGAATACGCTGGAGAACGCGCCGCAGCTGCAGTTGCACGTGGACCGCGTGCAGGCGCAGGCGATGGGGCTGTCGGTCAGCGACATCTACAACGGCATCCAGCTGATGCTGGCGCCGGTGTACGTCAACGACTTCTTCTATGAAGGCCGCATCAAGCGGGTCAACATGCGGGCCGACGCCGCCTACCGCACGGGCGCCGAGTCGCTGGGCCGCATCTACACGCCGAGCAGCCAACAGGCCGATGCCTCCGGTGGGCGCGCGATGATTCCCCTCTCCAATGTCGTGCAATCGAGCTGGGCTTCGGTGCCGCCCTCGCTGTCGCGTTACAACGGCTATTCGGCGGTGAACATCAACGGTTCCGCAGCCCCGGGCAGTTCGTCGGGCCAGTCGATGACCACGATGGAGCACATCGTCACCGATCAGCTGCCGCAGGGCTTCGGTTACGACTGGAGCGGCATGTCGTACCAGGAGATCCTGGCCGGCAACGCCGCCACCCTGCTGATGGTGCTGTCGATCGTGGTGGTGTTCCTCTGCCTCGCCGCGCTGTACGAAAGCTGGTCGATCCCGGTGGCCGTGCTGCTGGTCGTGCCGCTGGGCGCCCTGGGCGCGGTGCTGTTCACCATGCTGCGGCCGGGCCTGTCCAACGACCTGTTCTTCAAGATCGGCCTGATCACCATCATCGGCCTGGCGGCGAAGAACGCGATCCTGATCGTCGAGTTCGCGGTCATGGAGCGCAAGCAGGGCAAGACGCTGCGCGAGGCGGTGGTGTCGGCGGCGCACCTGCGCTTCCGCCCGATCCTGATGACCTCGTTCGCCTTCATCATGGGCGTGCTGCCGATGGCCATCTCCACCGGCGCCGGCGCCAACGCACGCCATGCCATCGGCACCGGCGTCATCGGCGGCATGATCTTCGCCACCTTCCTCGGCCTGCTGCTGATCCCGGTGTTCTTCGTGTCGGTCCGGCGCATGCTGGGCGACAAGATGGACGAACCGTCGAAGGAGTATCTGGAAGAACAGGGCAAGCCGGCCTCGCGCTGACCCCGGTTACCTTCCACGAAAAGCCCCGGCAATGCCGGGGCTTTTTTGTTGGATCGAGGGCATCGCACCCGCCTGGTTGACCGCGATGCTCCGCTTTCCGCGTACCCTGTGGACCGCCGCTGCGCCCTGTGTGCCCTGCGGACGCGCCTGTTGCCAGGTAAACGGGCCGCACTTCTAGCCGGCGTCTCAAACCGTGATAATCCGGCGCTTCATGCTGTCGAACCGGCCCCCGCCCGTTCGTCGCCCTGACGACTTCCCCTGACTGCCGAAGACCTCCCCATGACACGGAAAGACCCCAACGCACGGAAAAAGCCCTCCACGGCCTTGCGCATGACCCTCATGCTGATCGCGGTGGCGATCATCATCGGCGGCGTGTTCGTGGCCAAGGCCATCATGGGCAAGGGCATGAACGATTTCTTCGACACCATGCCGCAGCCCGCCTCCACGGTCACCGACTGGACGGCGAAGGAAGAGGAATGGGTCGACGCGCAGCAGGCCGTCGGCACGTTCGTGGCCATCAACGGCACCGACGTCACCACCGAAGCCGGCGGCGTGGTCCGCAGCCTGTCCATCGACGTGGGCAAGCCGGTTAAGGCCGGTACGGTGCTGGCCCAGCTCAACACCGCCAATGAACTGGCCGTGCTGAAGTCGCTGGAAGCGTCCTCGAAACTCGCCGCGGTCCAGCGCGACCGCTGGCAGGCGCTGGCACGCGACAAGCTGGTCTCGCAGGCCGAAGCCGAGGAGCGCGCCACGGTGGCCGCGACCTCGCTGGCCCAGGTGGAGGCGCAGCGTGCGTTGATCGCGCAGAAGACCATCCGCGCGCCGTTTGACGGCGTGCTCGGCATCCGCCAGGTCAACCTCGGCCAGTTCATCAACCCGGGCGACCCCATCGTCAGCCTGCAGGCGCTGGACCCGATCTACCTCGACTTCACCCTGCCTGAGCGCCAAGTCGGCCAGGTGCTGCCGGGTACCGCCATCCGCGCCACCGTCGACGCGCTGCCGGGCCAGGTCTTCGAGGGCAAGGTGACCGCCGTCGAACCGCAGGTCGACGCCGCCACCCGCAATTTCAAGGTGCAGGCCACGCTGGACAATGGTGAGTACAATCTGCGTCCCGGCGCGTTCGCGCACGTTGGATTCGACACCGGCGACAGCCGCAAGGTGGTCGTGGTGCCGCAGACCGCGATCAGCTTCAACCCGTACGGCAATGCGGTGTACGTGATCCAGGAAGTGCAGCGCGCCGAGGGCGAGAAGGACATGCAGGGCAAGCCGCTCACCGGCAAGAAGCTGGTGGTGCGCCAGCGCTTCGTGAAGACGGGCGCCACCCGCGGCGACCTGATCGCCGTCACCGAAGGCCTGAAGCCGGGCGAGCGCGTGGCGACCACCGGCCTGCTCAAGCTGCGCAACGACGCCGAAGTGGTGGTGAACAACAAGGTGCAGCCGGTGACCGAGGCCCAGCCGAAGCCCGAAAACCGCTGACGGAGCGCCGGCATGAAATTCACCGACATCTTCATCAACAAACCCGTACTGGCGATCGTCGTCAGCCTGTTCATCCTGCTGTTCGGCCTGCGCTCGTTCACCGAATTGAACGTGCGCCAGTACCCCGAGCTGCGCAACGCCGTGGTCAACATCAGCACCGTCTACTACGGTGCCGACGCCGACCTGATCCAGGGCTTCATCACCACGCCGCTGGAACGGGAAGTCGCGAGCGCGGAAGGCATCGAGTACCTCAGTTCGACCAGTTCGGCCGGCGTCAGCCAGATCCAGGCCTACATCCGCCTGGACCAGGACCCGAACGAGGCGCTCACCCAGATCGCGGCCAAGGTCAACAAGATGCGCGGCCAGCTGCCGCCGGAGTCCGAAGACCCGGTGATCGACCTGCAGCAGGGCCAGCAGATCGCGGCCATGTACGTGTCCTTCGCCAGCGAGACCCTGGACAACAACCAGATCACCGACTACCTGACCCGCGTGGTCCAGCCCAAGCTGGTCACCGTGTCGGGCGTGCAGCGCGCCGACATCCTCGGCGCCGGCACGTTCGCCATGCGCATCTGGCTGAAGCCGGACCGCATGACGGCGCTGCAGGTGACGGCCAGCGACGTGTCCACCGCGTTGTCGTCGAACAACGTGCTGGCCGCGGTCGGTTCCACCAAGGGCCAGATGGTCGCCATCGACATGACGGCCCGCACCGACCTGCGCAATGCCGATGAGTTCCGCCAGCTGATCATCCGTGAGCAGAACGGCGCCATCGTCCGCCTCGGCGACGTGGCCGATGTGCAGCTGGGCTCCGAGAGCTACGGCACGTCGGTCCGCATCAATGGCGAGGCGGCGACGTTCATGGGCATCTTCGTGTCGCCCGACGCGAACTCGCTGGACGTCATCAAGAACGTGCGCACGCTGTGGGACAACGAGATCGTTCCGCAGCTGCCGGAAGGCATCAAGGCGACGATCCCGTACGACAGCACCGAGCAGATCCAGGACGCGATCGACGAGGTCGTCAGCACGATCGTGGAAGCGGTGATCATCGTCATCGTGGTGATCTTCCTGTTCCTGGGTTCGCTGCGCAGCGTGCTGATCCCCGCGGTGACGGTGCCGCTGTCGCTGGTCGGCGCGCTGTTCCTGATGCTGCTGATGGGCTTCACCATCAACCTGCTGACCCTGCTGGCGATGGTGCTCGCGATCGGCATCGTGGTGGACGACGCGATCATCGTGCTGGAGAACATCCACCGCCACATCGAGGAGGGCATGTCGCCCTACGATGCCTCCATCAAGGGCGCACGCGAGCTGGCCTGGCCGGTCGTGGCGATGACCACCACGCTGGTGGCCGTGTACCTGCCGATCGGCTTCCAGGGTGGCCTGACGGGCGTGCTGTTCACCGAGTTCGCGTTCACCCTCGCCGGCTCGGTGCTGCTGTCCGGCGTGATCGCGCTGACGCTGAGCCCGATGATGTGCGCCAAGCTGCTCAAGCCGCACACCGAAGGCGGCAAGGGCAAGCTGGAGAAGTGGCTGGACACGCGCTTCGAGAAGCTCAATGCTGGCTATCAGCGGCGCCTGCACGGCACGCTGGAAACCAAATCGGTGATCGGCGTGCTCGGCCTGATCGTGCTGGTGTCGTGCGTGTTCCTCTATATCACCGCGCCGAAGGAGCCAGCACCGCTGGAGGACGAAGGCTTCATCTTCTCGGTCGCCAGCGCGGACCCCTACTCCACCCTGGACTATGTGGAGCGCTACACCGAAGAGGTCACCTCGATCGCCAAGGGTGTGCCCGAAGTGCAGGACTACTTCCTGTTCAACGGCGGCTTCGGCGGCAGCGGCGGCGGCGCCAGCCCGATGGCGATGGCCGGCTTCGTGCTGAAGCCCTGGAGTGAGCGCGAGCGTTCGACCAACGCGGTACTCCAGCAGGAACTGCAGCCGAAGATGAGCCAGGTCAGCGGCCTGAACATCTTCGCACTGGTGCCCCCCTCGCTCCCGAGCGCAGGTGGCGACGGCGGCGGCGGCGAGTTCGTCATCGGTGGCGTCGGCGAGTTGAGCCAGCTGGCCGAACTGGCCGACCAGATCCTGATGAAGGCGATGGAGAGCAAGCGCTTCATCTTCCTGGACAAGGATCTGAAGATCGACAAGCCGCGCATCGAGGTCAACATCGACCGCGACAAGGCCGCCACCCTGGGCATCGACATGCGCACGCTGGCGGCCGACATGGCGGCGATGCTCTCCGGCGGCTACACCAACCGCTTCGCGATGCAGAACCGTTCGTACCTGGTGATTCCGCAGGTGCAGCGCAGCGACCGCCTCAACGCCAGCGACCTGGAGAACTACTACACCCGCACCCGCGACGGCGAGCTGATCCCGCTGTCCACCATCGTGACGCTGAAGGAAAGCGCGCAGCCGCAGTCGCTCAAGCGCTTCCAGCAGCTGAACGCGGTGTCGATCACCTTCGCCCCGCGCCCCGGCGTGAGCAAGGGCGAGGCGCTCGCCATCCTCGACCAGGCGGCGAAGGAAGTACTGCCGCAAGGCTACTCGGTGGACTACGCCGGCGAGTCGCGCCAGTTCAAGCAGGAAGGCGCAGCGATGCTGGTGACGCTTGGACTGGCGCTGATCGTGATCTTCCTGGTGCTGTCGGCCCAGTTCGAAAGCTTCCGCGATGCGCTCATCATGCTGTTGACGGTGCCGATGGCGATCTGCGGTGCGCTGCTGACACTCAACGTACTGGCCCTGCTCAGCGGCATCCTGGGGTTCATGCAGATCGAAGCCTTCCCCGGCATGAGCATCAACATCTACACCCAGGTGGGACTGGTGACGCTGGTCGGCGTGATCTCCAAGCACGGCATCCTGATCGTGGAGTTCGCCAACAAGCTGCAGGTCGAACGCGGGCTGTCCAAGCGCGAGGCGATCGAGGAAGCGGCGGCCATCCGCCTGCGGCCGGTGCTGATGACCACCGCGGCGCTGGTGTTCGCTATGATCCCGCTGCTGATCGCCAGTGGCCCGGGTGCGGCGTCGCGCTTCTCGATGGGCGTGGTGATCGCGTCGGGCATGACGATCGGGACGATGTTCACCCTGTTCGTGCTGCCGGCGTTCTACCTGTACCTCGCACGCGACCATGCGCACGACCGCGATCGCGAGCAGGCGCAGGACACCGATGGAACGCTGCCCGCGGAACCCGCAGGCGGCCATTGAGTCCACTGCGTCAGTCCACAACGAAAAGCCCCGGCATTGCCGGGGCTTTTTTTATTTCGGTGCGTTCGCTGCTGGTGCGACGTAGGCCTTGCGGGCGGCCCGGACTTCGTCGTGGTGGTCCGACGCCCATTGCGCCAGCATCTCCACGCGTTCGAAGAATGATGCGCCCAACGGCGTCAGCGCATAGTCGACGCGCGGCGGCACGGTAGGGAATACGGCACGGCTGACCAGGCCGTCCTGTTCCAGGTGACGGAGCGTCTGCGCCAGCATGCGCGGCGAGATGTCGGCCACGCGCTTGCGGATCTCGGAGAAACGCAGCGTGCCCATGGCCAACTCGTGCAGCACGAGCACCGTCCAGCGGTCGCCCAGGCGGTCCAGCACGTCCCGGATCGGGCAGTTCTCGACAAGGATCAGGGATTGGCGGTGTAGGGTCATGAGGGTTTCCAGGATCGGTTACCTGGCGGTAACCGGGTTACTTCGAACGCCCTGCTTGTACGGCCGCCCGCCATTACTACCATAGGGTAACCAATATCCTTTCCGTTACCAAACAGGAGCCGCCATGTCCTCCCCCACCCTGCTCGTCACCGGCGCGTCCGGTCATCTCGGTCGCGCCGTGGTGCGCCACCTGCTGGACACCCTGAAGGTGCCGCCCGTCCAGATCATCGCCACCAGCCGGAAGCCCGAGGCGCTCGCCGACCTCGCCGCCGCCGGCGTGACCGTGCGCGCGGCGGACTTCGATGCACCCGCCACGCTGGCAGACGCCTTCGCAGGTGCGGACCGGGTGCTGCTGGTCAGCACCGATGCCCTGCTGGAACCGGGCAAGCGCCTGGCGCAGCACCGGAGTGCAGTGAAAGCAGCGACGGAAGCCGGCGTGACGCATGTCGTCTACACCTCGCTGCCCTCGCCCGCCACGTCGCATGTGTCGTTCGCTCCCGACCATCTCGGTACGGAGCAGGCGCTGGCGGCGTCCGGCCTTGGCTGGACCGTGTTGCGCAATGCCTGGTACGCCGAAAACCTGGCGTACGCGCTCCCGTCCGCGCTCGCGTCGGACGAATGGGTGACGGCCGCCGGTGAGGGAGGCGTCGCGTACATCGCCCGCGAGGACCTGGCGCACGCGGCGGCCGTCGCGCTCGCCACCGACAGCACGGAGAACCGCACCTTCACGCTGACCGGCACGCAGGCGCTGAGCGCACGCGAGATTGCCGCGAAGGTCGGCGCGGCCATCGGCAAACCACTGGCCGTCATCGACGTCACGGCGGAGCGACTGGCCGACGGGCTGCGCGGGCACGGCTTTCCGCCGGTGCTGGCCGATGTCTTCACGTCGTTCGATGTGGCGACGGCGGCAGGCGATCTGGGCGACGTAACGGACGACTTCGCCAGGCTGACCGGGCACGCGCCATCGACATTCGATGCGTGGCTTCCCGCGCACATCGACCTGCTGACCACGCCGCACTGAGCGCTGAAACAAGAACCCCGGCCTGAGCCGGGGTTCTGTTTTTAACGCACGGGGAGTACCTCAGGCCTGCTTGGCCTTCTCCTTCGCGATCCACTGGTCCACGCGCCGTTCCAGCAGCGTCAGCGGCAATGCGCCACCGCCCAGCACGGTGTCGTGGAAGCCCTTGATGTCGAACTTGTCGCCCAGCTCGGCCTCGGCCTTCCGGCGCAGTTCCTGGATCTTGATCATGCCCACCTTGTAGCCGGTGGCCTGACCAGGATTCGTCAGGTAGCGCTTCACCTCGGACTCGATCGCCGCACGTGGCACGGCGCTGTTCGCGTCGAAGTACTCCACCGCCTGCTGTTCGGTCCAGCCCTTCGCGTGCAGGCCCGTGTCCACCACCAGGCGGATCGCACGCCACATTTCCGAACTCAGGCGTCCGAACTCCGAATACGGATCCTGGTAGGTGCCCGGCATTTCCTTCGCCAACCACTCCGCGTACAGGCCCCAGCCCTCTGCATAAGCGGTGGTGTTGTACTGGGTGCGGAACTTCGGCACGCCGGTCAGTTCCTGGGCGATGGAGATCTGCATGTGATGGCCCGGCAGGCCTTCGTGGTACGCGATGACCTCGAGTTCCGGTTTCGGCATCGCGCCCATGTCGGACAGGTGCGCGTAGTAGATGCCCGGGCGCGAACCATCCGGCGTGCCCGGATAGTAATGCTGGGCGGCACCGTCCTGCTCGCGGAACGCCTCGACGCGCTTGACCACCAGGTCCGCCTTCGGCAGCAGACCGAAGTACTCCGGCAGCACCTTCTTGATGTTGTCGATGGCGCGCGTGGCGTCATCGATGTACGCCTGGCGGCCGGCATCGGTGTTGGGGTACTTGAACTGCTTGTCGCTGTCGATGAATGCGAAGAAGGCATCGAGGTCGCCCTTGAAGCCGACCTTGTCCTTCAGCGCGGTCATCTCGCCCTTGATGCGCTCGACTTCCTTCAGGCCCAGCGCGTGGATCTCCTCGGCGGTCATGCCGGTGGTCGTCATCTGGCGCAGCTGGTACTCGTAGTAGGCCTTGCCGTTCGGATGCGTGCTGCCCACGCCGGCCGCATTGACCGCGGCCTTCGGCAATTCTTCCTCGCTCCACGCGATCACGCGGTCGTAGGCCGGCTTGAACTGCTCCAGCAACGCCTTGCGCGCTTCGTCCTTCAACGCGGTGGCACGGGCGGCATCGATCTTGCCGGACTTCACCAGTTCATCCGCCTTGGACTGGGCATCGGCCCAGATCGCCGCGTCGGCGCCGGCCGAGAACGGCGCGCCGGTGATGACCTTCTTCGCCTGGTCGATGACGCCTTCGTACGCGAACTTGGGCGGACGGACACCCTGTGTGGCGGATGCGCGCGCGCGCTCCAGCAGCTGGTCGAACGCGCGGCCGGTGGCGGTGATGCGCGCGATATAGGCGGTGTAGTCGGATTCCTCCTCCACCTTGTGGAAGCTGATCAGGAAGGTCGGCCAGAAACCCTGCGCACCGTTCATCTGGTCGAACGCGTAGCCGTCCACCATGAACGGCAGGCCGTCGCGGGCGTTCTCGTACTGCAGCTTCCACAGGTCGTAGGACAGTTTCGCTTCGTCGTCGAGCTTGGCGTATGCGAAGGTCTTCTCCATCTCCTCGACGCTGGCCTTCTGCCACGCGACCTGGTCGCGCGCCGCCTTCTCGGACATGTCGTCCACCTGGTCGTACAGGTCCTTGCGGCCCTGGAAGGTCAGCTGGATCGGGCTGAACTTCAGCTGCTCCTCGTACTTCTTGTCGAACCACTCGTTCAGCCGCTTGCTCTCGGCGGTGATGTCGGCAGCGGACGCCACCGGGGCCGCGGCATCGGCGGCGCCGGCGGCCGGGGCATTGCCCTTGTCGCAGGCGGCGAGGGCCAGGGTCATGGCACAGACGATCAGGGTTTTGCGCATCGGGATCTCCAGGAGGAAAACGGGGGACGCACCCCCGCATCAGGCCACTCTAGCCGACCCATGACCCCAGGGTCCCATGACCAAAGACGGGGGTCCGGCATACCGGTGTCCCGGAACGGAAAACGCCGCCTCGCGGCGGCGCTCCCTTTCACCCGACCGGCAACGGAACTCAGCGCAGGCCGGTCTCGTTGCGGGCGATCACCAGACGCTGGATCTCCGAGGTGCCCTCGTAGATTTCGGTGATCTTGGCGTCGCGGAAGTACCGCTCGATCGGCATTTCCTTCGAGTAGCCCATGCCGCCGTGGATCTGCAGCGCCTGGTGGGTGATCCACATGGCGGCTTCGGATGCGGTCAGCTTGGCGATGGCCGCTTCGTTGCTGAAGCGCTGGCCCTGCCCCTTCACCCAGGCCGCGCGCAGCGTGAGCAGCGTGGCCGCGTCCAGCTTGCACCTCATATCGGCGATCTTGGCCTGGGTCATCTGGAAGGTGCCGATCGGCGCCCCGAAGGCCTTGCGCTCCTTCACGTACGCGATCGTGGCCTCGTACGCGGCGCGCGCGATGCCGATGGCCTGGCTCGCGATGCCGATGCGGCCTGCGTCCAGCACGCTCATGGCGATCTTGAAGCCCTCGCCTTCCTTGCCCAGCACGTCCTCGGGACGCACCACGTAATCGGTGAACTCGATCTCGCAGGTAGCCGAGGCGCGGATGCCCAGCTTCGGCTCGGTCTTGCCGCGGTGGAAACCCGGCTGCGTGGTGTCGATCATGAACGCGGTGATGCCGCGCGCGCCCTTGTCGGGTTCGCTCATCGCGAACAGCACGATGTACTTGGCCACTGGGCCGGACGTGATCCAGCTCTTCTTGCCGTTGACGACGAAGCTGCCGTCGGCCTGCTTCACGGCGCGGCAGCGCATCGAGGTGGCATCGGAACCGGACTGCGGCTCGGTCAGCGCGAATGCGCCGATCTCGCGGCCTTCGGCGATGGCGCGCACGTACTTCTGCTTCTGGTCTTCCGTACCGAAGGTCAGGATGCCGTTGCAGAACAGCGAGTTGTTGACCGACACGATGGTCGAATGCGCGGCATCGCCCGCGGCGATCTCGATCATGGCCAGGACGTAAGCGATCGGATCCATGCCGGCGCCGCCATATTCGGCCGGCACCTCGATGCCCATCAGGCCGTTCTCGCCGAGCAGGCGGATGTTCTCCAGCGGGAACTCGCCGGTCTTGTCGTGGTGTTCGGCGCTGGGGCCGATCCTCTCCTGGGCGATCCGGCGCGCCACGTCCTGGATCATCAACTGCTCTTCGTTAAACGCGAAATCCACGGCTACCCCTCGGCAAGCAAACGTTGAATACCAATTGTAACCCGCGACCATCCGTGGCCGTATGCCGAGGGTTGACCGGCCCCGTGTTGCGGCCTCAAAATATCTCTATATCGCGATAGGAAGATATTTATGGATCTGGAAGCCTGGTCAGTCCGGCTGAAGGTCTTCGCCGACGCCACCCGTGTCCGCCTGCTGGCCCTCCTCGCCCGCGAGGAGCTGACCGTTGCCGAGCTGTCCGCCATCACCCAGCTGGCACAGCCACGCGTGTCCACCCACCTGGCCAAGCTGAAGGAAGCCGGGTTGGTCAGGGATCGCCGCGCGGGCGTGTCCGCCTACTACCGGTTCGACGAGGACAACCTCGACACTGTCCAGCGAGAACTCTGGCGCAGCCTGCGCGACGGCAGCGACGATCCGCTGCTGCGCCAGGACGCCGAGCGCGTCGCCAGTGTTTTGGCCAACCGCGCCGCCGACCAGAACTGGGCCGACAGCGTCGCCGGCGACATGGAGCGCCATTATTCGCCCGGCCGCACCTGGGAGGCGCTGGCGCGGACCGCGCTGCCACTGCTCGAGACCGGCGACGTGCTCGACATCGCCTCCGGCGACGGCGTCCTGGCCGAGCTGCTGTCGCCCCACTCCACCCGCTATATCTGCATCGATACCAGCGCCCGCGTGGTGGCGGCCGCTGGCGAGCGTTTGCGCCGTTTCCCCAATGTGGAAGTGCGGGAAGGGGACATGCATGCGCTGCCGTTCAAGGACGCCAGTTTCGACCTGGTCGTGCTGATGCACGCCCTTACCTATTCCACCAAACCAGCCCAGGCCGTGGCGGAAGCGGCGCGCGTGCTGCGTCGGGGCGGTCGCCTGCTGCTCAGCAGCCTGGCCAAGCACGAGCACCGGTCCGTGGTGGAGGCCTACAGCCACGTCAACCTGGGCTTCTCGGAAAAGGAACTGCGCAAGTTCGCCGAGAAGGCGGGACTGCAGATCGCCAATGCCGAGACCGTCACCCGTGAACGCCGCCCGCCCCATTTCGAAGTGTTGTCGTTGACTGCCCTGAAACCATGAAGACGCTCCCCTGGTTGCACCCCACCCGCGCAGCGCTGCTGCTGAAAGCGCTGGAAGAGCGCATCCTGATCATCGATGGCGCCATGGGCACGATGATCCAGCGCCATGGCCTGCAGGAAGCCGACTATCGCGGCGACCGCTTCGCCGACGGCTGCGATGCGCAGCACGCGCACGAACATGGCGCCGGCTGTGGCCACGACCTGAAGGGCAACAACGATCTGCTGCTGTTGAGCAAGCCGGAGGTGATCGCCGGCGTGCACACCGCCTATCTCGATGCCGGCGCGGACCTGCTCGAGACCAACACCTTCAACGCCACCTCGGTCAGCCAGGCCGACTATCACCTGGAACACCTGGTGTACGAATTGAACAGGGCAGGCGCGCGCGTCGCACGCGAATGCTGCGATGCGGCTGAAGCGGCGACCCCGGACAAACCGCGCTTCGTCATCGGCGTGCTCGGCCCGACCAGCCGCACCGCCTCGATCAGCCCCGACGTCAACGACCCCGGTTTCCGCAACACCAGTTTCGACGAGCTGCGCGGCACTTACCGCGACGCCATCGAAGGCCTCATCGACGGCGGCGCCGACACGCTGATGGTGGAAACCATCTTCGACACGCTTAATGCGAAAGCCGCCCTGTACGCCATCGAGGAAGTCTTCGATGCGCGCGGCGGCCGCCTGCCGGTCATGATCTCCGGCACCATCACCGATGCCTCCGGCCGTACCCTCTCGGGCCAGACGGCGGAAGCCTTCTACACCTCCGTTGCGCACAGCCGCCCCCTGTCGATCGGTCTGAACTGCGCACTGGGCGCCAAGGACCTGCGCGAGCACGTGGACACGCTGGCCACGGTCGCCGACGCCTACGTCAGCGCGCATCCGAACGCCGGCCTGCCCAACGCGTTCGGCGAGTACGACGAGACGCCCGAAGAGATGGCCGCGACGCTGAAGGAGTTCGCCGAGTCCGGCCTGCTCAACCTCGTGGGTGGCTGCTGTGGTACGACGCCGGCCCATATCAAGGCGATCGCCGAGGCCGTCGCCGGCCTGCCACCGCGTCGCCTGCCCGTCGGGCTGGAGCAGGCCGCATGAGCACCCCTGCGCGCCATACGCGCCTGTCCGGCCTTGAACCGCTGGTCATCACGCCGGACCTGCTGTTCGTCAACGTGGGCGAACGCACCAACGTCACCGGCAGCGCGCAGTTCCGCAAGCTGGTGAAGGAAGAGCGTTACGAGGAAGCCGTCGAGGTCGCGCGCCAACAGGTGGCGAATGGCGCGCAGATCCTCGACGTCAACATGGACGAAGGCCTGATCGACTCCGAGAAGGCGATGGTCCGGTTCCTCAACCTGATCGCCTCGGAGCCCGACATCGCGCGTATCCCGGTGATGGTCGACTCGTCCAAGTGGAGCGTGATCGAGGCCGGCCTGAAATGCCTGCAGGGCAAGGGCGTGGTCAACTCGATCTCGCTGAAGGAAGGCGAGGAGGCCTTCATCGACCACGCCCGCAAGGTGCTGCGCTATGGCGCGGCGGCGGTGGTCATGGCTTTCGACGAAACCGGCCAGGCGGATACCTGCGCGCGCAAGGTCGAGATCTGCACGCGCGCCTATCGCATCCTGGTCGATGACGTGGGCTTCCCGCCTGAAGACATCATCTTCGACCCCAATATCTTCGCCGTCGCGACCGGCATCGAAGAGCACGACAACTACGCGGTGGACTTCATCGAAGCCACGCGGATCATCAAGCAGACCCTGCCGCACTGCCACGTGTCGGGCGGTGTCTCGAACGTATCGTTCTCTTTCCGCGGCAACGAGCCGGTGCGTGCAGCAATCCATTCGGTATTCCTCTACCACGCCATCCAGGCCGGCATGGACATGGGCATCGTCAACGCCGGTGGCCTGCCGGTCTACGACGACCTGGACGCCGACCTGCGCGAACGGGTCGAGGACGTGATCCTCAACCGCCGCAAGGATGCGACCGAGCGGCTGCTGGAGATTGCCGACCGCTACAAGGGCAAGAAGGGCGAAGCACCGGTGGAGAACCTCGCCTGGCGCGAGAAGCCGGTGCGCGAGCGCCTGGCGCACGCGCTGGTGCACGGCATCGATGCCTTCGTCGACGGGGACACCGAGGAGGCCCGCCAGCAGGCGTCGCGGCCGCTCGACGTCATCGAGGGCGCGCTGATGGACGGCATGAACGTGGTCGGCGACCTGTTCGGCGCCGGCAAGATGTTCCTGCCGCAGGTGGTGAAGTCCGCGCGCGTGATGAAGAAGGCCGTCGCCTACCTGCTGCCCTTCATCGAGGCCGAGAAACTGCGTACCGGTGATGTGGGCAAGTCGAACGGCAAGATCGTCATGGCCACGGTCAAGGGCGACGTGCACGACATCGGCAAGAACATCGTCGGCGTGGTCCTGGCCTGCAACAATTTCGACGTCGTCGATCTCGGCGTGATGGTGCCCACGCAGAAGATCCTGGACACCGCACGCGCCGAGAACGCCGACCTGATCGGCCTGTCCGGCCTGATCACGCCGTCGCTGGAGGAAATGACCCACGTGGCGCGCGAGATGCAGCGCCAGGGCTTCGAGACTCCGCTGCTCATCGGTGGCGCGACCACGTCGCGCGCGCATACGGCGCTGAAGATCGATCCGCACTACAAGGCGCCCACCGTCTGGGTGAAGGACGCGTCCCGCGCTGTCGGCGTGGCGCAATCGCTGATCTCGCGCGACATGCGGGCCGCGTTCGTCGCCGCCAACGATGCCGACTACGCCGAAATCCGCGAGCGCCACAAGAACCGCGGCGATGCCAAACGGCTGGTGTCGCTGGAGAAGGCGCGCGGGCAGAAGTTCGATGGTGGCTGGGCCGACTACGCACCGCCGATACCCCGCCAGCCTGGCCTGCATGTATTCGACGATTACCCGCTGTCCGAACTGGTCGACTGCGTCGACTGGACGCCGTTCTTCCAGGCGTGGGAGCTGGCGGGCAAGTACCCGGCCATCCTGACCGATGAAGTGGTCGGCACCCAGGCCAGCGAGCTGTACCGCGATGCGCGCACGATGCTGGAGCGGATCGTGTCGGAGAAATGGCTGACCGCGAAGGCCGTGTTCGGCCTGTGGCCTGCGAACAGCGTGGGCGACGATGTCGAGCTGACGCATGACGGCCGCACCGAGCGCCTGCACTTCCTGCGCCAACAGGTCGACAAGCCCGCGGACCGTCCCGACTTCTGCCTGGCCGATTTCATCGCACCGAAGGACTCGGGCCGTCAGGACTGGATCGGTGGGTTCGCCGTCACCGCCGGCATCGGGATCGATGCCCATGTCGCCCGCTTCGAGGCCGACCACGACGACTACAACGCGATCCTGCTGAAGGCGCTGGCCGATCGACTGGCCGAGGCGCTGGCCGAACGCCTGCACCAGCGCGTGCGCAAGGAGTTCTGGGGCTACGTCGCCGATGAAATACTCGACAACGAGGCACTGATCGCGGAGAAATACGTCGGCATCCGCCCGGCGCCCGGATACCCGGCCTGCCCCGAGCACAGCGAGAAAGGCACGCTGTTCCGCCTGCTCGACGCGGGCAACAGCGCCGGCATGTCGTTGACCGAGAGCTTCGCGATGCTGCCCACCGCGGCCGTCTCCGGCTACTACTTCAGCCATCCGCAAAGCCAGTATTTCGTCGTCGGGCGAGTCTCCAAGGAGCAGGCGGCCGACTATGCGAAGCGCAAGGGCGTGGAGATCGCGCAGGTGGAGCGCTGGCTGGCGTCGAACCTGGACTACGATCCGGAGTGAAACGGGGCGCTCGCGGCTAGAATGCGCCAGTCCTTCCCTGGCCAGCGCATCATGCCGTCGCCCCTCCTCCCGTACCCCAGCTTCGTGGCGCCTGTCACGGCGATGACGGGGCGTGCACGGTGAGCACCTCGCGGGACCCGTCCGGCTATCCCGCCGCGCGGCTGTCCAGCTTCTACTTCTTCTACTACGCGACGCTCGGCGCGTTCACGCCGTATTGGAGCCTGTACCTGGAGTCGCGCGGGTTGGGCGTCACCGCGATCAGCGTGCTGATGAGCCTGTGGTACGCCACGCGCATCGTGTCACCCAGCTTGTGGACCACCCTCGCCGCACGCTCGCCGCATCCGATCCGCTGGCTCCTCCTGGGGTGCGCGCTGGCCGTCGGCAGCTTCGCCCTGTTCCTGCTGCCTTGGAGCTACGCCGGCCTGTTCGCCGTGATGGCCGCGTTCTGCTTCGCCTACAACGCGGTGATGCCGCAGTTCGAATCGATCACGATGTCCCACCTGGCGACGCGCAGCGATCGCTACGGGCTGATCCGCGTGTGGGGATCGATTGGCTTCATCGTGGTGGTCGCCTCGTTCGGCTGGTTGATCGACGCACGCCGGCTCGGCGTCGGCGCCCTGCCCTGGCTGATGCTGCCGGTGTTGGCGGCCGTCCTGGGCTCCGCACTGCTCAACCGGTATGCGCATGAGCCGGAAGCCCAGCACACGGCGGCAGGCGACGGCGTGCGCGCCCGCCTGCGGCAGCCGCAGGTCATCGCGTTCTTCGTCGCCGCGTTCCTGACCCAGATCTCGTTCGGGCCGTTCTACACGTTCTTCTCGATCTATCTCTCCGAGCACGGCTACACCACCGGCACCCAGGGCGTGCTCTGGACCGTGGGCGTGCTGGCGGAGATCGTGGTGTTCTTCCTGTCCAGCCGCATCTTCCGCCGCTGGGATGCGTCGCGCGTGCTGATGCTGGCGCTGCTGAGCGCTTCCGTCCGGTGGCTGGTGACGGCACTCTTCCCCGACAACACACCGATCATGGTGCTTGCGCAGCTGACCCACGCGCTCAACTTCGGCGCGTTCTTCGCTGCGGCCATGCAGTTGCTGGTGCGCTTCTTCCCGGGACGCCTCAACGGCCATGGTCAGGGCGTGTTCTACGGCCTGTCGTCGGGCGTGGGTGGCGTCTGCGGCGCACTGCTCGCCGGCCAGCTGTGGCGCTTCGGTGGCGAGACCGCCTTCATGGCATCCTCGGGTATCGCATTGCTGGCCGCGGCAATCGTGTGGCGGTGGCTCGTTCGCCCCAAACCTCCAAGCGTCGTCTGACGGCCCCCGATCGGGCGACTCAGCTGAGCTGGCCGAGGAAGCGCCGGATCGCCGCCGCGGCCTCCATTGGAGCGCATTGGAAGAGGAAATGCGGCGCCTCGATGGTCTCCAGTCGCGCATTGCGCGCCAGCCTGACGATCTCCCGCCCTGCATGCGGCCAGATCAACCGGTCATGCCGGGCCTGCAGATAGAGGATGGGCATGGGCAGGCCAGCGAGTTCATTGCGCATGTCCACGCGCAGTGCCGCCAGTGCGCGCCGTCGCAATACCTCGAAAGGCATCGCGTCGAGCGCGGCGTCCAACTCCTTGCGAAGGCCGGGCGGAAGTGCACCACCCGCCAACAGACGCTCCAGCACGAACAGCGGCGGCGCGATGGCCGGCGCCTTCTCCAGCACCTGCGCGCCGATGCCACTGGCCGGCAGTGGTCGGTGTACGAATGTCGCCGCGAGGACCAGTGCCTTGACCCGCCCCGGGTGACGATGCGCCAGCATGACGGCCAGCGGTCCCGCAAAGGATTCCGCCACCAGCACGACGCCCTCATGACGGCAGAGCGTGGGTTCCCATACGCTTGCAAGCGACGGATAGCCATCGAAGCGCGTGCTGTCGTAGGTCCAGGTTTCGATGGATCCGTCGTCGCCCAACGCTTCGATCAGGGGCGAGTACAGCCGACCGCTTCCATCCAGCCCGGGCAACAGGCACAGCGGCATGCGATCGCCTGCGGTCTTCACCAGACCAGGTCGTCGGGCACCTGGTATTGAGGATCGGCATAGGGGTCATCCCCGGCCGGCGCATTCGGGTCCACCTTCAAGGCCACCGCGGGCGCGAAGATCGCTTCGGCTTCGGCCAGCACCGCAGACACGACCAGCAGGTAGCGGCCGTTCTGCTGCACGACGCCCAGCTCGCCGGCGTTGAGCGCCTTCAGCTGGTCGGCATTGACGTAGATGCGCTTGATCTTGCCGCCATAAGGGAAATGGCGAGCGATGTCGGCTTCGGCATCGTTCAATGCCTTGTCCTTGAGGAACTCCTCGAGCTTGGCCTTCGCCTCGCGACGCAGGCGCGCTTCTTCCTGTTTCACGCGCTCGGCTTCGATCCGCTCGTCCTTCTCGCGTTGTGCGCGGATGGCATAGGCCTTGGCCAGGTCGATGTCTTCCTGCGACCTCGGCTTGCGCGAAGGGCCTTGCGGAGGACGCGGCTTGCCAGCGTGGCCGGGACGCGGCGGCGCGGCACCCTTCCCATGCGGCTTCTGTCCGGGCTTGCGCGTGTCGGGCTTGCGTTCGGGCTTGGGCGCCGGCTTGAAGCCCAGGCCCATCAACTGGTCGCGGAGGGAATCGCTCATGGTCTTTCAGAGGGGGACGTGCTGTCCCACAGCGTATCAATAATGGGGCGGCGGCGGCTCGTTGGCGGGGTCCTCGAACAACGAGGACCGCACCTTGCCCAGCTCTTCCACCATGTGCCGCAGCAGCAGCGCGGTGCGCTGGTTCTCGGCACGCGCGTCCGCGAGCGCTTCGCTCAACTCGCCCAGTGCATGCTCCTGGAACGCCAAGCGCGTCTCCAGTTCCACAAGACGGTGCTCCAGCCCCTCGCGTTGCAGCGGCAGGTCAGCCTGCATGTATCGATCTCCCCCGTCCGATGCCGTAATAAGCGACGCCCGCGGCCTCGACTTCGACCGGATCGTAAAGGTTGCGGCCGTCGAACACCACGGCGTCAGCCAGTGTTTCGCGCAAACGGGCGAAGTCAGGGCTCCGGAACTGCTTCCACTCGGTCACCACCACCAGCGCGTCCGCGCCCTCCAGCGCGGCGCGGGCGTCGGTACAGAGCACCAAGTCCTCGCGCTCGCCGAAGATGCGGGAGGCTTCCTCGCGGGCTTCCGGATCGTAGGCGCGCACCTTGGCGCCCGCCTCCCACAACTCGGCCAGCAGCCGGCGGCTGCTCGCCTCGCGCATGTCGTCGGTGTTGGGCTTGAAGGCCAGGCCCCAGACCGCAAAGGTCTTGCCACGCACGCCTTCATCTTCGCCACGGTCGTAATGCCGCTGGATCAGCTCGAACAGGTGGCCCTTCTGGCGTTCGTTCACGCCCTCCACCGCCTGCAGCAGTTCCGGCGCGTAACCGTACTGCTGCGCGGTGCGCGCGAGGGCCTGCACGTCTTTCGGAAAGCACGAACCGCCGTAACCGGCACCAGGGTAGATGAAGTGCCAGCCGATACGCGGATCCGACCCGATGCCCTGGCGCACATGTTCGACGTCCGCACCCACGCGCTCGGCGATATTGGCGATCTCGTTCATGAAGCTGATCTTCGTCGCCAGCATCGCGTTGGCCGCGTACTTGGTCAGCTCTGCCGACCGCACGTCCATCACCACGATGCGCTCGTGGTTGCGATTGAAGGGCGCATATAGCCGGCGCAGCTTGTCGACCGCCTGCGGCCGCGCGGCTCCGATGACGATACGGTCGGGCCGCATGCAGTCGTTGACCGCATCACCCTCTTTCAGGAACTCGGGGTTGGACACCACGTCGAAGGCCACGTCGGCGTTGCGCGATGCCAGTTCGGCCTCGATCGTCGCCTTGACCCGATCCGCGGTGCCGACGGGCACGGTGGATTTGTTGACCACCGTGCAGGGCCGCTCGATGTGGCGGCCGATGGTGGTGGCCACCGCCAGCACGTATTGCAGGTCAGCACTGCCATCTTCGTCGGGCGGGGTGCCGACCGCGATGAAAATCACATCGCCGTGCGCGATGGCGGCCGAGGCATCGGTCGTGAACCGGAGGCGCCCCGCGGCATGGTTGGCCGTCACCATCGGCGACAGACCGGGCTCGTAGATCGGGACGATGCCCCGGTTCAAGCCGTCGACCTTGGCCGGGTCGATGTCGACGCAGATCACGTCATGTCCGACTTCCGCCAGGCATGTGCCCGTCACCAACCCAACGTAACCCGTGCCGAAAATGGCTACTCGCATGCAGCGGTCTCCTGGACCTAGTCGTTGTTATTACAACCGACGACTATTGCAGGATGCCCATCAATTCCACGTCAAACGTAAGCGTCGCATCCGCACCGATCTTGCCGCCCGGCGCACCACCGGAGCCATAGGCCAGGCCCGAAGGAATCCAGAAGCGGTACTTGGCGCCGACGGGCATCAGGGCGACGCCCTCGGTCCAGCCCGCGATCACGCCGTTGAGCGGGAATTCAGCCGGTTCGCCGCGCGCGTAAGAACTGTCGAAGACTTCACCGTTCAACAGCTTGCCTTCGTAATTCACGCGCACGCGACTCGTCGACATCGGACGCTGGCCGTTGCCCTGGCGCAGCACCATGTACTGCAGACCCGACGGCGTGGTGATCACACCAGGCTTCGTCTTGTTCTCGGCGAGGAATTTCGCGCCCTCATCACGGTTGCGCTGGGCGACGCCGGCCTGACGCTTGGTCAGGTAGGCCTTCATTTCCGCCTGCGCCTGTTCGACCGTCATCAGCGGCGTGCCGTTCTTGCCGGCCACGGCGCGTACCGCCTGCACGAGCACGGAGGGATCCACTTCTTCCTTGAACGGCAACAGCGAAGGGCCGACCACGTACGTGCCCAGGAACAAGCCGACCTTGGTCTTGTCCACCGGCGGCGGCGCGCTGCCCGGCGGCATGCCCGGGATGGGCTGGCCATCGGCGACGGCGAGGTTCACCCGCAGCAGCTGGTCCGTGGCCTGCGCCTCCTGCTCGGTGATCAGGGCGGGCTTGCCGGCGAACGTATTGACGATCGCGCGCTCGAAGGCGGCGGTATCGAGGAACGGCCCCACGGGCTGCAGCGAACTGCCGACGTCCACGCCGATGGCGTAGCTGACCTTGTCGCGCTCGGTGGTCAGCGCGGTTTTTTCCTGTGCAGACACGCTGCCTCCCAGCATCGAAAACGAGATTCCCAACAACGCGGCAACGCCGCGGACCGACCGCTTCATCCTTCTCACTCCTGGAGCCTGCGCCTGGAAGACGGCGCTAACCCCTCATTGTCGCATGCCGGCCGCCCGACACGGCAGGCATCAGGGTTTCGCGCGGGGGGCTGCCAGCTCGCGCTCAATCGCCGCGACCAGCGCGGGATCGTCCGGCTTGATCTTGCTCGGGAAGTTCGCGACCACGCGCCCGTCGCGTGCGATCAAATACTTGTGGAAGTTCCATCCCGGTGCGGTGCCGGTCGCCTGCGTCAGCGCCTTGTAGAGCGGCGTGGCGTTGTCGCCGGTAACGGCCACCTTCTCGAACATCGGGAACTTCACGCCGTACGTGAGCGTGCAGAAATCCTGGATTTCCTTCTCGGAGCCGGGCTCCTGGCCCTTGAAGTCATTCGAGGGGAAACCGAGCACCGCGAATCCTTTGGCCGCGTACTGCTGGTGCAACGCTTCCAGCCCTTCGTATTGCGGCGTGTAACCACACTTACTTGCGGTATTGACCACCAGCAGCACCTGTCCGGCGTACTGTTTCTTCAGGTTCACGGGGGTTTTCCCGGTCAGCGGCCGGTAGCTCACGTCCAGTAGACCGGCTGCCAGGGCCATCGAGCCCGCCCCCAAAAGCGCCACAAAAGTAATATATTTCAGTAGCTTGGATGTCATGTCCCGCTCCACTAGTACGAACATGACAAGTATGCCTTCAGTTGGGTGACAAAACCCCACCAGGGAGTTGACGCCCTGTGTTTTGGTGTTATAGTTGAATACAACACCACTCACCCAACTCAGCGGGGGATGCCATGAACCAGAAACTGATCCACACACTGCCCAGCCTGGCCGTCGGCGGCCTGCTGCTGGCGATCGGCGTGCTGGCGACCGTCACCGGCGCCCGCACGGCCGAAGTGGAATCCGCCGCGCTGGTTGGCGCGCTGGAATCCGATGCCCGCGAGATCGCAGGCGATGACGGCAACCCGGATGCCCGGCAACACAAGCGTCGGGCACGGGCCTCGCTGGCCATGCCCTACTTCTCCTTTGGCCAATCACTGCGTCCGAGGAGCTGAGCCATGACGTCCATCCAATGGAGCGACGGCGCTCCCATCTATCGCCAGCTGAAGGACCGCGTGATCGCGATGATGCTGGACGGGATCCTGAAGCCGGGCGACGCCCTGCCCTCCGTGCGCCAGGTCGCCGCGGAGTACCAGCTGAATCCGATCACCGTATCGCGCGCCTATCAGGAGCTGGCCGACGAGGCCCTGGTGGAGAAGCGCCGCGGCCTGGGCATGTTCGTCACCGACGAGGCGTCCAAGAAGCTGCGCGGCAGCGAGCGCGAGCGGTTCCTGACAGAAGAGTGGCCGGCCGTCGCCGAGCGCATCGAGCGCCTGGGCCTGTCCATCGAAGAGTTGCTGCAATCCAAGGGGAACAAGTGATGAATGCCGCGATCGCCAACACCGTGGTCACCGCCCACGGTCTACGCAAGGCCTACAAGAACAAGCTTGCGCTGGACAACACGAGCTTCGAGATCGAAACAGGCAAGATCATCGGCCTGATCGGTCCGAACGGCGCGGGCAAGACCACCGCGCTCAAGGCCATCCTCGGGCTGACGCCGTTCGAAGGCCAGCTGAAGGTGATGGGCCTGGATCCGCGCAAGGACCGCGACGAGCTGATGAAGGATGTCTGCTTCATCGCCGACGTCGCCGTGCTGCCGCGCTGGATGAAGGTCAAGGAGGCCATCGACTTCGTCGAAGGCGTGCACCCCCGCTTCGACCGGGCCAAGTGCGAACGTTTCATCGCCAACACCCAGCTCAAGCCCAACCTGCGCGTGCGGGAGATGTCCAAGGGCATGATCGTGCAGCTGCATCTGGCCCTGGTGATGGCCATCGACGCCAAGCTGCTGGTACTGGACGAACCCACGCTCGGCCTCGACATCCTCTACCGCAAGCAGTTCTACCAGCGCCTGCTGGAGGACTACTTCGATGAGCAGAAGACCATCATCGTCACCACCCACCAGGTCGAGGAGATCGAACACATCCTCACCGACGTGATGTTCATCCGCGACGGCAAGATCGTCCTGACCGCGCAGATGGACGAAGTCGCCGAGCGTTACACCGAAGTGCTCGTCAACGGCGGTGACGCGGCCGAACAGGCGCGCGCCCTGAAGCCCATCGACGAGCGCGCCCTGCCCTTCGGCAAGACCGTGCTGCTGTTCGACGGCGTGCCGCAGGCGCAGCTCGCCCCGCTGGGCGAAACCCGTACCCCTGGCCTGGCGGATCTGTTCGTCGCCATCATGAAAGGAACCTACGCATGAACGCCGTGACTTCGACGTTGGGCAAATCCTCCAAGCCGGGTGCGTTCAAGTGGCTGATCAAGCGCGAGTTCTGGGAGAACCGCGGCGGCTTCTTCTGGGCACCGGTGATCACCGGCGGCATCTTCGTGGTGTTGAACATGATCCTGGCGGTCATCGGCAGCATCGCTGCGCGCGGTTCGACGAACGGCGGCTTCAGCGTAGATGAAGCGCCCCGCAAGGCGGAGATGATCGTCGGCGGCATCGGCGACGGCATGCTGCTCGGTGGCGTGATCCTGGCCTGCGTGGTGCTGGCGTTCGTGGTGTTCTTCTACGCCCTGGGCACGCTGTACGACGACCGTCGCGACCGCAGCGTCCTGTTCTGGAAATCGCTGCCGGTGTCCGACACCCACATGGTGCTGTCGAAGCTGGCCTGGGCATTGGTCCTGGCGCCGCTGCTGGCGGTGAGCGTCGGCATCCTGATCGGACTGTGCATGTGGCTGATCTCGGCACTGACCATCTCCATCAACGGCCTGCCCGCGGGCGGCGCGATCTTCACCCACTCGCACCCGCTGCGCGTCATCGGTGGTGTGATCAGTTCGCTGCCGGTCTACATGTTCTGGTCCCTGCCGGCGATCGGCTGGCTGATGTTCTGCTCGGCCTGGGCACGCAGCAAACCGTTCCTGTGGGCCGTGTTGGTGCCGGTGCTGGCCTGCGTGATCATCAGCATGACCGACATCCTGCCGGGCCTGAACATCCGCCATGACCTGGTCTGGTACACGGTGGTCTATCGCGGCCTGCTGAGCGTGGTGCCGGGCGCCTGGTTCCCGACCCTGCAGGGCGGCGCAGCCAACCCGCACACCGAGATCAACACGCCTGACGAACTGGCCAACGCCATCGACCTGACCCGCAGCTGGCAGGCGTTCGCCTCGGCCGACCTGTGGATCGGTGCAGCGATCGGCATCGCATTGATCGTGGCGGCCATCTACCTGCGCCGCTGGCGCGAAAGCGAATAAGCCTGACCCGGGTGGCGGCCCCGGCCGCCACCTTCCCGACACCCGAGAGGACGACCCATGCCCCGCACGCCTGCCCTCCTGCGCACGCTCCCGTTCGCTGCCGTGATCGCACTGGCCGCCTGCCAACCCGCACCGGACAAGAACGACAGCGCACCGACCGGCATCGCCGCCAAGGCGATGGACGAAGCCCGCAAGGGCCTGGGCGAAGCCAGCCAGGAGCTGCAGAAGGCCCAGAGCGAGATCGACGCGGCACGCAAGAAGCTGGCCACCGAAAACCTCACGCTCAACCGCAACGAGAACCAGCACCTGCCCAACGCGGAGATCACGCCGGGCGGCGACCTGGTGATCGAGGGTACGTCCGTCGCGACCACGCCGGAACAGAAGGAAAAGGTGCTGGCCTATCGTGGCGCGATGATTACGGTGGCCGGCGACGGCATGGCCATCGGCATGGAAGGCGCGAAGGTGGGCATCGATGCTGCCGCGAGCGCGCTCCAGGGCGTGCTTGCCGGCCAGTCCGGCGATGAGATCGGCAAACAGGTCGGCGCGGAAGCCAAGACCAAACTCAAGCCGATGGTCGACCAGCTCTGCGGCCGACTGCCGGCGCTGCTCGCCGCGCAGCAGGCACTCGCGGCGTCGGTACCCGAATTCAAGCCCTATGCCAGCCTGGACCAGACCGACGTCGACGACTGCGCCAGCCAATCCGACTGGAACTTCTGATTCCCGCGACACGGAGAACCACCCCATGCGTATGTCGATCGCCGCCCCCGCCCTGTTCTTCGCGACCGCGCTGCTTGCCGCACCCGCGTTCGCGCAGGACGAACACTGCAAGCACTCCGCGCCGCGCGAGCTGAAGCTCGACACCGCCGGCGCCAAGGCCATCGTGTTCGACATCGGCCCGAACGACCTGCGCGTCAATGCCTCGCCGGGGGCGGCCGTCTCGCTGCAGGGCAAGGCCTGCGCCTCCCAGGCCGATGCGCTGCCCAGCCTGAAACTGACCCAGGAGCGCGTCGGCGACAAGCTGGTGGTGCGCGCCTGGCGCGAAGGACGCTTCAGTGGCGTGTTCTTCAGCAACAACTACGCGTACCAGACGCTGTCGGTCACCCTGCCCGACACGTTGCCGGTGCAGCTCAAGGTCGGCTCCGGCGATGCCAGCGTGACCGGCGCGCCGGTGCTGAGTGCCGACGTGGGCTCCGGTGATGTCGCTGCCCGCGACATCCGCGGGTTGGCCGCGGTATCCGTCGGCTCGGGCGACATCGAACTCGACAACGTCGGCGCCTTGCGCGTGGTCTCCATCGGCTCCGGCGACGTCACCGCGCGCGGCGTGCGTGGCGCGGTGCACGTCGGCAGCATCGGGTCGGGCGACTTCACGCTTGCGCGCGGCACCGGCAGCGTCGAGATCGGTTCGATCGGCTCCGGCGACGCCGAGCTGCGCGATGTGGGCGGCGATGTCGTGGTCGGCTCGGTCGGCTCGGGCGGCGTGGAGGCCCGCAATGTCGCGGGCGCGCTCACCGTGCGCTCCGTCGGCAGCGGCGACGTGCACCACGAAGGCGTGAAGGGTGCCATCGACCTTCCGAAACACCATTGAGTTACAGGGAATGACCATGACCCGATTTGCACCGCTCGCCTTCGCGCTGTCTCTCGTGCTCCTGTCCGCCTGTTCCGGCAAGGACAAGGCGCCGGATGCCGGCACCCGCATCGAGGCTTCGGGCGCGCTGTGGGGCCAGAACCTCACGCTCAACGCGACCGGCCAGCCGAAAGCGGAAATTTCCGCCAAGGGCGATTTCATCGTCGATGGCAAGCAGGTCGCGGTGAACGACGCGCAGCGCGCGTTGCTCGTGGCCTACCACCGCGAACTCGGCGGCATCGCCGATGCGGGCATCGCGACCGGCAAGGAAGGTGCGAAGCTCGCCGGCAAGGCCGTGGGGGCCGCGGTGAAAGGCATCTTCAGCGGCAACCCGGACCAGATCGACAAGGAGATCGAGGCCGAGGCCAAGAAGGTGGAAGCGGAAGCGCTGAAGATCTGCGACCGCCTGCCGGGCCTGTACAAGGCGCAGCAGGCACTCGCCGCCGCCCTGCCCGCCTTCCAGCCCTACGCGTCGATGGACGAAGGCGATGTCGAAGACTGCCGCGAGGGCCAGAACGACAGCCACGAGGCCGGCGAGGATGTCGGCCGCGCCATCGGCCAGGCGATCAAGGGCGGACCGGGCGACGAACAGAACGCGGCGTCTGAAGCCGACGCCGCAGCTGCGCAACCCGCCAAACCCTGATGCCAACGGGCGGGTTCAACCGCCTCCGCCGCCCGCCTTGCCGTGGATGCCGCCCTTGGCCAGCACGGCCGGGTCCAGCAGCGGCTTGAGCGTCTTCTCCGGCATCCCGGTGACTTCGCGCGCGACCTCCAGCACCGGCCGGTTCTGCTTGTAGGCCTGTTTGGCGATGGCCGCGCCTTTCTCGTAGCCGATCACCGGGTTCAACGCGGTCACCAGGATCGGATTGCGGTCCAGCGCTTCCTTCACCCGTTCGTTCCGCACCTTCAACCCGGCGATGCAGTCGTCGGCAAGCAGCCGCGACACGTTCGATAGCAGGTGCATCGCGTCCAGGAGATTGTGCGCGATCAGCGGCAGGGTGACGTTGAGCTGGAAGTTGCCGGTCTGCCCCGCCACGGTCACCGCGGTGTGGTACCCCATCACCTGCGCGCAGACCATCACGGTGGCTTCGGGGATCACCGGGTTCACTTTGCCCGGCATGATCGAGCTGCCCGGCTGCAGCGCGGGCAGTTCCACTTCACCCAGGCCAGCCAACGGACCGGAATTCATCCAGCGCAGGTCGTTGGCGATCTTCATCAGGGCCACCGCCAATGCGCTGAGCTGGCCGGACAGTTCGACCGCATCGTCCTGCGCCGCCAGACCCTCGAACTTGTTCGCCGCGCTTTCGAAGCGGGCGCCCGTGCCGGCCGACAGCGCCTTGGCCACGCGCGCGCCGAAGCGCGGGTCGGCATTGATGCCGGTACCGATCGCGGTGCCGCCGAGCGGCAGCCGGCGCACGCGCTTGAGCGTGTCCTCGATGCGCGCCTGCGCGGAGACGAGCTGCGCCGACCACGTCGAGAACTCCTGACCGAATGTCAGCGGCATCGCATCCATCAGGTGGGTGCGGCCGGTCTTGACCACCTTGCCCAGTGCCCGGCCGCGCGCATCGATGGTCTTGCGCAGGTGCTTGATGGCCGGCAGCAGGTCCTCCACGGCCGCCAGCTGCGCGGCAACCCGGATCGCGGTGGGAATGACGTCGTTGGAACTCTGGCCGAGGTTGACGTGATCGTTCGGATGCACTTGCGCCTTGCCCGCGCGCGACGCCAGATTGGCGATCACCTCGTTGGCATTCATGTTGGAGGACGTGCCCGACCCGGTCTGGTAGACATCGATGGGGAAATGCACGTCGTGCGCACCCTCGGCGACCTCGAGCGCGGCACGCTGCACGGCCTTGGCGATGCCCTTGGGCAGCAGGCCCAGGCCCGCGTTGACCTCCGCCGCCGCGGCTTTCACCAGGCCCAGCGCGCGGATGAAGCCGCGCGGCATCGGTCGGCCGGAAATCGGGAAGTTCTGCACCGCGCGCTGCGTCTGGGCGCCCCAGAGGGCATCCGCGGGCACCCGTAGCTCGCCCATGCTGTCGTGTTCGACGCGGGTCCGGCCCGGGGTCTTCTTGCTGGTCATCACCGTCTCCTGGAAGGAATTCACGGCTTGCGCGCCGGCGATGGCCGGTGGCTGGCGGGGGCCGACAGGATACGCCAGGCCGGTCGGGCCGCTTCCCGGGGTAAAATGAAACGATCCTTTTCAGCCTCCCCGCATCCCATGTCGGAATCGTCCCTGCTCGCCCTCTCCCCGCTCGATGGCCGCTACGCCGGCAAGGTCGATGCGCTGCGCCCGATCTTTTCCGAGTACGGCCTGATCCGCGCCCGCGTGAAGGTGGAGGTCGAGTGGCTGCTGGCCCTGGCCGCGGAACCGGGCATCGTCGAGCTGGCCGCCTTCTCCGACGGCGCGAAGGCCCGGCTGCGCGCGCTGGCGGATGGCTTCAGCGTCGGCCACGCCGCCCGCGTGAAGGAGATCGAGCGCACCACCAACCACGACGTCAAGGCGGTGGAGTACTTCATCAAGGAGCAGCTGAAGGGCGACGCCGAACTCGCGCCTGCGCTGGAATTCGTCCATTTCGCCTGCACCAGCGAAGACATCAACAATCTCTCCTACGGCCTGATGCTGGAACAGGCGCGCCGCGAGGTGCTGCTGCCCGCGCTGGACGGCGTTGCCGGCACGCTGCGCACGCTGGCGCATGCGCAGGCCGCGCAGCCGATGCTCTCGCGCACGCACGGCCAGACCGCCTCACCGACCACGCTGGGCAAGGAGATCGCCAACGTCGTCGCCCGCCTCGAGCGCCAGCGCGCGCAGATCGCCGCGGTGGAGCTGACCGGCAAGATCAACGGCGCGGTCGGCAATTACAACGCCCACGTGGCCAGCTACCCGGACGTGGACTGGCCGGCGTTCGCCCAGCGCTTCGTCGAAGGCCTGGGCCTGGTGTTCAACCCGTACACCACCCAGATCGAGCCGCACGACAACGTCGCCGAGATCGGCGATGCCGCACGGCGCGCCAACACCATCCTGGTCGACCTGGCCCGCGACATCTGGGGCTACATCTCGCTGGGTTACTTCAAGCAGCGACTGAAGGAAGGCGAAGTCGGCAGCTCCACCATGCCGCACAAGGTGAACCCGATCGACTTCGAGAACGCGGAAGGCAACTTCGGCATCGCCAACGCGCTGTTCGAGCATTTCAGCGCGAAGCTGCCGATCAGCCGCTGGCAGCGCGATCTGACCGACTCCACCGTGCTCCGCGCCCTGGGCACCGCCTTCGGCCACACGCAGGTGGCACTGGATTCGCTGGCCAAGGGCTTGGGCAAGCTCGAAGTGAACCCGCAGCGCCTGGACGCCGACCTCGATGCCGCCTGGGAAGTGCTCGCCGAAGCGGTGCAGACGGTCATGCGCCGCCATGGCCTGCCGAACCCCTACGAACAGCTGAAGGCATTGACGCGCGGCCAGGGCATCACCGGCGATTCGATGCGCGCCTTCATCGAATCACTCGACCTGCCCGCCGACGACAAGCAGCGCCTGCGCGACATGACGCCGGGCAGCTACACCGGCCTGGCCGAGCGCTTGGCGCGTGGTATCTGAGGCGGACACGGGCGTGGCGCTGACGGAACAGCCCGCAGTGACCCCCAAACCCGCCAGCAACTGGCGGCGCGCGCTGCGGGCCGCGCTGCTGGCCTTCTTCGTCTCGCGGCTGATCGTGCTGCTCAGCGCGGGCCTTGCGGTCGGGATGGCCCAGCAATGGAAAGGTGGCGACGGTCAGGAAACGCTGCGCCTGTTCGACCGACCCGCGATCGAAGCGCTGCAGGAACGCGCGGTATCGAACGATGCCGGCTGGTACCTGACCATCATCCGGTCCGGCTATGAGACTCGGCCTTTCGATGCCTCGCAACAGGCGAACTGGGCCTTCTTCCCGCTCCATCCTGTCGCATGGGGCGCGCTGGTGCACCTCGGCCTCGATCCCGCCGTGAGCGGCGCACTGCTCGCCCATCTGTTGTTCCTGCTGGGGCTTGTCCAGTTCCATCGCTGGGTACAGGTGCTGCGCGGCGAAGCCGTCGCCGACAATGCGGTACTCCTGCTGGCGCTGTTTCCGACGGCGTACTTCTTCTCGTTGCCCTGGACGGAATCCCTGTTCCTGCTGCTCTCGGCCACCAGCTTGCTGGCCATCGCAGGGCGCAAGTGGGGCGCGGCCAGCCTGTGGGGTGCGTTGTTGTCCGCCACCAGGCCGACCGGGGTGCTGATAGGGGCGCTCATGTGGTGGGAGGGTCGCGAAGGACGCCGCCTGCCTCCTCCCCGCATCTGGATGCTGGCGGCGGTCACGGCCACGGGACTGCTCGCGTTCATGGCCTGGTTGTGGCTGAAGACCGGCAACCCGTTGGCGTTCGTCGATATCCAGGCCGCCTGGGGACGCGACGGGGGCAGCATGACGAAGCACCTCCGTCGCTGGATCGCCGATCCGGCGCTCATCGCCGAGGCCTGGAACGTGCGCTGGATCAACAACGGTGCACTGGTCCTCGCCCTCGGCGCGACGGTGTGGTTGTGGCGGCGCGGCGAGCGCGGACTCGCCTTGTTCACGTTCTTCACGATACTGGCGCCCTGGTCGACCGGTACGCTGGTCAGCATGGGGCGCTACGTGGTGACGTGCCTCCCCGTTTTCCTGGCGCTCGCATGCTGGCTCGAGCGGCGTACCTTCGCACTGGCATGGATGCTGACCAGTGCGTTCGCGCTGTCCGTCATGAGCGCCTGGTTTGCGTTGGGCGTCAGTTTCGCCGGCGCCTGACGTCGCCGTGTTCGCCGATTTCCGGAGACCTGCATGACGTTGCTGCTGATCAACATCGACGTCCCCGACCGGCCTGCCGCCGAGGCGATGTACACGCGCGCCTTCGGGCTCGTCCCCGGGCGCCGGTTCGGCGATGGCGGCGTCGAACTGCTGGGCGCGCAGGCCCCGATCTATGTGCTGCAGAACGCGCCCGGCTCCCTCGCTGCCGCCGACGCACGCCGCGACTACGCGCGCCACTGGACGCCGGTACATCTGGACGTGGTGGTGGACCACCTCGAACCTGCGCTCGAACGTGCCCTGGACGCCGGACTGGTGCAGGAATCAGACATCCGCGACGCGAACTGGGGCCGCATTGTCCGCCTGGCCGACCCCTGGGGCCATGGCTGGTGCCTGCTGCAGTTCGTCAATCGCGGCTACGACGAGATCGCCACATGATGCTCCGCGCCTTCCTGCTCGGCGGCCTGATCGCCTCCGCGCTCCCATTCGCCGCGCTCGCCGCCGATGCGCCTTCCGCGAAGGCCTGCGCGGACGATGCCGGCTGGAACGATCCCGCCACGCCACTGCGCGTGCACGGCAACACCTGGTACGTCGGCACCTGCGGGATCAGCGCATTGCTGGTGACCTCCGATGCCGGCCACATCCTCATCGATGCGGCCACGCCGCAGGCCGGCCCGCAGATCCTGGCCAACATCCGCGCGCTGGGCTTCAAGCCCGAGGACGTGCGGGCGATCGTGTTCTCGCACGAGCACTACGACCACGCCGGCAGCCTGGCCGAGCTGCAGCGCGCCACCGGCGCGCCCGTCTACGCGCGGGCGCCCGCCATCGGCACGTTGAAGCGCGGCACGCCCGACCGCAGCGATCCGCAGCTCGAGGTGTCCGAACCCATTGCCCCGGTCGAGCGTGTCATCACCCTCGCCGACGACGGCATCGTGCGCGTCGGGTCACTGGCCCTTCAAGCCGTCGCGTCTCCTGGTCATACGCCCGGCGGCACCAGTTGGACCTGGCGGTCGTGCGAAGGCGATGCGTGCCACCAGATGGTCTATGCCGACAGCCTGACCGCGATCTCGGACGATGTGTACCGCTACAGCGACGAACGCGCGCATCCCGGCTACGTGGCGGCATTTCGCGACACCCTCGCGCGGATCGCCGCACTCGATTGCGATGTGCTGATCACGCCGCACCCTTCGGCGAGCCAGCTGTGGTCGCGGATCGGTCCCGGCGCCCACGCGCCGCTGTCGGATACCAACGCCTGCCGCGCCTACGCGAAGACGGCGACCCAACGCCTCGACAAGCGCCTGGCCGACGAAGCCGCCACAGTACCCCCCGCCCATCCTTGATCGGCATCAATGCCCGGCGTTCCGTCATCGGCGACGCTGGATGCTCCTTCCCCTGTACGACGCATCGCCGCGCGGATACGACCCGATGAACAAGAAGACCTCCACCCGCACCCCCGCGCTGCCGTTCGAGATCGAGGCCACGCGCGAGCACCCGCTGGGCATGCCCGCCGACCGCTTCCTGCGCGACTACTGGCACAAGCGGCCGCTGCTGATCCGCCAGGCCTTCCCCGGCTTCGAGACCCCGGTACAACCGGAGGACCTCGCCGGCCTGGCCTGCGAAGAAGGCGTGCTGGCGCGGATGATCAGCATCGACCGCGGTACGGGCGCATGGGACGTCCGCACGGGTCCGTTCCAGGAAGAGGATTTCCCCGGCCTGCCCGACCATGACTGGACCCTGCTGGTCCAGGATGTCGACAAGTGGGACGCCGATGTGCGCGCGCTGCTGGAGCAGTTCCGCTTCCTGCCCCGCTGGCGGGTGGACGACATCATGATCAGCTTCGCAGCCACCGGAGGCTCGGTGGGTGCTCACGTGGACCACTACGATGTGTTCCTGCTGCAGGCGCAGGGCGAACGCCGCTGGATGATCGACGCCAGTGTGGCGATGGGACAGCCGGCGCCGGACCTCGGCTTCCAGGAGGACGTGGCGATCAAGCTGCTGCGGCAGTTCGATCCGACCCACGAATGGGTCCTCTCTCCCGGCGACATGCTGTACCTGCCGCCGCTGGTCCCGCACCACGGCGTGGCGGAGAACCCGTGCCTCACGTTCTCGGTCGGCATGCGCGCGCCCTCGTCGGCCGAACTTATTGGTGACTATCTGGACACGCTGATCGCCGATGCGGACGAGGCCGTGCGCTACCACGACGAAGACCTGAGCGTGCCGCAGGACCCCAACGAAATCGACCCGCGCGCCATGGAGCGCGTGGTCGAAGCGCTGAATGCGTTGCGCATGAACGATCCCGACCGGGTCGGCGACTGGTTCGGCCGTTTCATCACCACCTATCGCGCCTCCGGCGACGTGATGCCGTCGCCCGACACGCCTTCGCGGATCGAGATGGAGTGGGACCTGCAGCAGGGCGCGCGCCTGCTGCGACACCCGTTCTCGCGATTCGCCTGGCGCCGGCGCAAGAAGGCCGCCACGCTGTTCTGCAATGGCCTGGACTACACCCTGCCGGTCAAGGACGCACAGGCGCTGGCCGCGCTGGAAAGCCTCGACGGCCCCACCTACGGGGCGCTGAGCGACGCAGGGCGCGACGCGGTGATGGCGCTCGCGGCACAGGGCCATTACCAACTGGCCCTGGACGACGACACGGTCGCGGAGGACGAAGATCCATGAGCGCCCACGAGTACCGTGTCGAGGCCGTGGACTACGGCACCGCCCTGGACGACCTGCGGCGTGTCCGCGACGCGGTATTCGTAGAGGAACAGGGCGTTCCCATCGACCTCGAGCGGGATGCGCTCGACCCGCTGTGCCACCACGTGATCGCCCGCGATGCCGACGGGGCGCCCATCGGTACTGCCAGGCTCACGCCGGACCACCGCCTCGGCCGGATGGCCGTACTGCCCGGCTGGCGGGGACGCGGCGTGGGCCAGGCCCTGCTCCTGGCCCTGGTGGCCGAGGCCCGCCGGCGCCAGTGGCCAGCCGTATCCCTGCACGCCCGGGTGGACGCCGAGCGCTTCTACGCCCGCCAGGGATTCATCCCCGAGGGCGATCGCTTCGTCGAGGCCGGCATCGAGCACCAGGGCATGCGCCGGGTGCTGGGCGGCCCGACCACCCTCACCCACCGGGCCGAAGCCGTCGCCATCACCACCGCCGTCGTCGTGCAGGCCCGTCGCTCGCTCGCGATCTACAGCCGCGCGCTGGATCCCGGGCTCTGGGATGCCCCTCCTGTACTGGACGCGCTGCGCAGGCTCGCCACGCACCGCACGGGCATGCAGGTCCACGTGCTCCTGCAGGATGCGGCGACGCCCCAGCGCGCATTGGCGCCGCTGATCGGCCTGGGCCAGCGCCTGCCGAGCGTGTTCGCGTTCCGGGAAGTGCAGGACCCGGTGGACCTCTCCTACGCGGCGGCCTTCGTCGCCAACGACGACCACGGCTACTACTACCGTCCGCTGGGCCATCGCTTCGATGGTGAAGCGGGCCTCGAGCATGCGGGACGCGCCCGCCAGCTGCGCGACGAGTTCACGCAGATGTGGGAACGCGCGCGTACGGTCACCGAATTCCGCGCACTCGGCCTCTGATCGCCGCCTCGACGAACGCACCACGCGGCCCTTCGCGGCCCCGTGCCCTGCGCCTTTAGTCCAATCCGGTTACGCCCCCTTCCCGGCATGGGGGTATAATTTCCGGGTTTTCGCCCATGTCCGTGCGACACCGCGCGACATGGTCCGCAAGCGCCTCCCTGACTACCCCACTGCACGCCATCGCCATCGTGGACAATCTCCTGAAGCAGTTCGCGCAATCCTCGCAGCTCAACGGGGGCAACGCCTCCTACGTCGAAGACCTGTACGAGCAGTACCTCGTCGCGCCCGACAGCGTGGGTCCCAAATGGAAAGCCTACTTCGACGGGTTCAAGGGCCACGAGGCCGGTGACGTCCCCCATTCGGTGGTCATCCAGCAGATCACCGACGCCGCCCGCAAGGCCGCCAACAACGGCCATGTCGTGGCCGCCGGTGGCGACGAGCGCGAGCGCAACGTCGGCCGCCTGATCACTGCCTACCGGTCGCGAGGCCACCTGGGCGCGCAGATCGACCCGCTGGGCCTGACCCCGCCGGTCAATCCGCCGGACCTCGAGCTGTCCTTCCACGACCTGTCCGACAAGGACCTGGACAGCGAGTTCAGCACCGGCAACGTCGGCGGCAATTCGCGCATGAAGCTGCGCGACCTGCTGGCGCGCCTGAAGGCCGCCTACACCGGCCCGATCGGCGTCGAATTCATGCATATCCCGGAGGTGGAGCAGCGCCAGTGGCTCTACCAGCGCCTGGAGACGGCCGGCGGCCAGTTCGGCCTGTCCGAGGACGCCAAGCGCCGCACGCTCGAGCGGCTGACCGCCGCCGAGGGCCTGGAACGCTACCTGCACACCAAGTACGTCGGCCAGAAGCGCTTCTCACTGGAAGGCGGCGATGCGCTGATCCCGCTGCTGGACACGATGATCCGCAGCGCGGGCGAGGGCGGCGTCAAGGACATCGTGGTGGGCATGGCCCATCGCGGCCGCCTCAACGTGCTGGTCAACACCCTGGGCAAGAGCCCGCGCAAGCTCTTCGACGAGTTCGAGGGCAAGTTCGAGCACGACAACAGTCTGGCCCATGCCGGCGACGTGAAGTACCACATGGGCTTCTCCGCCGACATCGCGACCCCCGGCGGCCCGGTCCACCTGGCGCTGGCGTTCAACCCGTCGCACCTGGAAATCGTGGACCCGGTGGTGGCCGGCAGCGTGCGTTCGCGCCAGGAGCGCCGCACGGACGCCGCCCGCCAGACCGTGCTGCCGATCATCATGCACGGCGACGCCGCGTTTGCCGGCCAGGGCGTGGTGATGGAGCTGTTCCAGATGTCGCAGGCGCGCGGCTTCGCCGTCGGCGGCACGCTGCACATCGTCATCAACAACCAGATCGGCTTCACCACCAGCAACAAGGAAGACTCGCGCTCCACGCTGTACTGCACGGACGTGGCCAAGATGGTCGGCGCACCGGTCTTCCACGTGAACGGTGACGATCCGGAAGCGGTGGTGTTCGTGGCCCAGATGGCCTACGACTTCCGCCAGCAGTTCAAGAAGGACGTGGTCATCGACCTGGTGTGCTACCGCCGCCATGGCCACAACGAAGCCGACGAGCCGGCGGCGACCCAGCCGGTGATGTACCAGACCATCCGCAAGCACGCGACCACGCGCGAGATGTATGCGGCCAAGCTGGAAGGCGCCGGCGTCATCCCGGCCGAAGGCGGCAAGGCGCTGGCCGACGAGTACCGCAACAAGCTGGATTCCGGCGAGTACACCACCGAACTGGCCAAGCAGAAGGGCGACGAGCTGGCGATCGACTGGTCGCGCTACCTGTCCGGCAAGCTCAGCGACCCGGTCGACACCAAGGTGAAGCGCAAGTCGCTGGATTCGCTGGCCAAGATCATCACCACGATCCCCGCCGGCGTGGCGTTGCACCCGCGCGTCGCGAAGATCTACGACGACCGCGTGAAGATGGCCGCCGGCGAACAGCCCGCCGACTGGGGCTTCGCCGAGAACCTCGCCTACGCCACGTTGCTGGCCGAAGGCAACGGCCTGCGCCTGGTCGGCCAGGATGCGGGACGCGGCACGTTCTTCCATCGCCACGCGATCCTCCACGACCAGAAGACCGACAGCTACTACCTGCCGCTGCGCCAGCTGGTGGAACAGGCCGAGCAGGCCACCATCATCGACTCGCTGTTGAGCGAGGAAGCGGTGATGGCGTTCGAGTACGGCTTCTCGACCACCGACCCCAACACCCTGTGCATCTGGGAAGCGCAGTTCGGCGACTTCGCCAACGGCGCGCAGGTGGTGATCGACCAGTTCATCGCCGCCGGCGAAGCCAAGTGGGGCCGCATCAGCGGCCTGACCCTGCTGCTGCCGCACGGCTACGAAGGCCAAGGCCCGGAGCACAGCTCTGCGCGCCTGGAGCGCTTCCTGCAGCTGTGCGCGCTGGAGAACATGCTGGTCTGCGTGCCCACCACCCCGGCCCAGGCGTATCACATGCTGCGCCGGCAGATGCGCATGACCACGCGCAAGCCGCTGATCGTGATGACGCCGAAATCCCTGCTGCGCCACAAGCTGGCCGTGTCCACGCTGGACGAACTGGCCAACGGCGAGTTCCAGCACCTGATCCCGGACGCCGCCGCCGACGCCAAGAAGGTCAAGCGTGTCGTCGCGTGCTCGGGCAAGGTCTACTACGACCTGCTGGAAGATGCGCAGAAGCGCGGCCAGGACGACGTGGCCATCCTGCGCGTGGAACAGCTCTACCCGTTCCCGCGCGAGCAGCTGGCCGCCGAACTCAAGCGCTACGGCAAGGCCACCGAGGTCATCTGGTGCCAGGAAGAGCCGCAGAACCAGGGCGCGTGGTACCAGATCAAGCACCATCTGCAGGCCTGCCTGACCGACAAGCAGACACTGAACTACGCGGGACGCCCGCGTTCGCCCTCGCCCGCCGCCGGCCACTTCGCCGAGCACGTCGAGGAACAGCTGAAGCTGGTCGCCGATGCATTGGTCAACAAACTCGGCAGCGACAACGTCGCCGAGTAAGTCCGCCCCACCATTCCAACGAACAACAACACCACCAGGACGCCCCATCCAATGGCCACTGAAGTCAAAGTTCCGGTTCTTCCCGAGTCCGTCTCCGACGCCACCATCGCCGCCTGGCACAAGAAGGTGGGTGATGCCGTCAAGCGCGACGAGAACCTGATGGACCTGGAAACCGACAAGGTCGTGCTGGAAGTGCCCTCGCCCGTCGACGGTGTACTGAAGGAGATCAAGTTCAAGGAAGGCGACACGGTGACCAGCCAGCAGCTGCTGGCGATCATCGAGGAAGGCGCGGCCGCCGCGGCGCCCGCCCCCGCCGCGGAAGAGAAGAAGCCCGCCGCTGGCGCTCAGGAAGTGCAGCCGAAGGCCGAAGCGGCCAAGGCCGACGCCGCCGCTCCGTCCAGCACCAAGCCGGCCCCGGCCGGCGCCGACGCGCTGCCGCCGGGCGCGCGCTTCACCGCCATCACCCAGGGCATCGACCCGGCCGCCGTGGAAGGTACTGGCCGCCGCGGCGCCGTGACCAAGGAAGACCTGGTCAATTACGCCAGCGGCAAGACCGCCGGCGTGTCCGGTGGCGCGCGTCCCGAAGAGCGCGTGCCGATGACCCGCATCCGCACCCGCATCGCCGAGCGCCTGATGCAGTCGAAGAACTCCATCGCCATGCTGACCTCGTTCAACGAAGTCAACCTGGGCAAGGTCATGGAGATGCGCAAGGAGTTGCAGGACGACTTCGTGAAGGCCAACGGCATCAAGCTCGGCTTCATGAGCTTCTTCGCCAAGGCGGCCGCCAACGCGCTGCAGCGCCACCCCATCGTCAATGCGTCGGTCGACGGCAACGACATCATCTACCACGGCTACTCCGACATCTCGATCGCCGTGTCCACCGAGAAGGGCCTGGTCACGCCGGTGCTGCGCAATGTCGAGCGCATGGGCTTCGGCGACATCGAGAAGGGCATCGCCGAGTACGCCAAGAAGGCGCGCGACGGCAAGCTGGGACTGGAAGACCTGCAGGGCGGTACGTTCACCATCACCAACGGCGGCACCTTCGGCTCGCTGATGTCCACGCCGATCGTCAACCCGCCGCAGAGCGCCATCCTGGGCATGCACGCCATCAAGGACCGCGCCATCGTCGAGAACGGCCAGGTCATCGCCGCGCCGATGATGTACATCGCGCTGTCCTACGACCACCGCATCATCGACGGCAAGGACGCGGTGCTGTTCCTGGTGGACATCAAGAACCAGCTGGAAAACCCGCACCGCATGCTCCTGGGCATGTGATCCGCCGCGGCTCCCCGCGGGGAGCTGGAAAGGGGCCCTGCGGGGCCCCATTTCCTTCCAAGACACCGCCACCGTCCGCTCTGAAGGACGCACTAGGCAAAGGACACTGAAATGGCTGAACAATTCGACGTCGTCGTCATCGGTGCCGGCCCGGCCGGCTATCACGCCGCCATCCGCGCCGCGCAGCTGGGCATGAAGGTCGCGTGCATCGACGCCGCGCTGGGCAAGGATGGCAAACCCGCGCTGGGCGGCACCTGCCTGCGCGTCGGCTGCGTGCCGTCCAAGGCGCTGCTGGATTCCTCGCGGCAGTTCTGGAACATGGGCCACCTGTTCGGCGACCACGGCATCACCTTCAAGGACGCCAAGATGGATGTCGGCGCCATGGTCGGCCGCAAGGACAAGATCGTGAAGCAGTTCACCGGCGGCATCGCGATGCTGTTCAAGGCGAACAAGATCACGCCGTACTACGGCTTCGGCCAGCTGCAGCCCGGCAACGTCGTCAAGGTCAAGCAGCACGACGGCAGCGACGTCGAGCTCAAGGGCACCAACGTCATCATCGCCGCCGGTTCGGATTCGATCGAACTGCCGTTCGCCAAGTTCGACGGCGACGCGATCGTCGACAACGTCGGCGCACTGGACTTCACCGAAGTGCCGAAGCGCCTGGCCGTGATCGGCGCCGGCGTGATCGGCCTGGAACTGGGCAGCGTGTGGAAGCGCCTCGGCGCCGAGGTCGTGATCCTCGAAGCCCTGCCCGACTTCCTGGCCGCCGCCGACACCGAGATCGCCAAGGTCGCCGCCAAGGAGTTCAAGAAGCAGGGCCTGGATATCCGCCTGGGCGCCAAGGTCAGCAAGACCGAGGTCACGGGCAAGGGCAAGAAGAAGGAAGTCGTGGTCACCTACAGCGACGCCGAAGGCGAGAAGACGTTGACGGTCGACAAGCTGCTGGTCGCCGTGGGCCGCAAGGCCGCGAGCAAGGGCCTGCTGGCCGACGGCACCGGCGTGAAGCTGACCGACCGCGGCCAGATCGAAGTCGACGACCACTGCCACACCGGCGTGGACGGCGTGTGGGCGGTCGGCGACTGCGTGCGCGGCCCGATGCTGGCGCACAAGGGCTTCGAGGAAGGCATCGCCGTGGCCGAACTGATCGCGGGCCTGCCGGGCCACGTCAACTTCGACACCGTGCCGTGGGTCATCTACACCGAGCCAGAAATCGCCTGGGTCGGCAAGACCGAGCAGCAGCTCAAGGCCGAGGGTGTGCCGTACAAGGTGGGCACCTTCCCGTTCGCCGCGATCGCGCGCGCGGTGGCCATGGGTGAGCCGGCCGGCCTGGTGAAGGTCATCGCCCATGAAGAGACCGACCTGATCCTGGGCCTGCATGCCGTTGGCGTGGGCGTATCGGAACTGGTCCACGAAGGCGTGATCGCGATGGAGTTCAAGGGCTCGGCCGACGACCTGGCGCGCATCTGCCATGCGCACCCCACGCTGTCCGAAGCCATCCACGACGCCGCCATGGCCGTGCACAAGCGTTCGATCCACAAGGCCAACTGAGGCCGCACGGCGACGCACCGTCGCCGGAACACCGCATGCGCCAGGCGAAGCCTGGCGTTTTGCGTTTCAGACAACAGGCAACACGGGACATCGACCATGAAAAGCATCTGCGTCTATTGCGGCTCCAACGCCGGCAACAAGCCGGTCTACACCGAACGCGCCGTCGCGCTGGGCGACCGCATCGCGAAGGAAGGCCTGCAACTCGTCTATGGCGGCGGCAACGTCGGACTGATGGGCATCGTCGCGGACGCGGTACTCGCGGCCGGCGGTGAGGTCATCGGGGTGATCCCAGAACAGCTCGTGGGCTGGGAAGTCGCGCACAAGGGCGTCACCCGCCTGGAAGTGGTCGCCAACATGCACGAGCGCAAGAAGCGGATGTTCGACCTGTCCGACGCCTTCGTCGCCCTGCCCGGCGGCTTCGGCACGCTGGACGAGATGTTCGAGATGCTGACCTGGCGCCAGCTCGGCATCGGCGACAAACCCTGCGCCTTCCTGGATGTCGAAGGCTTCTACACCCCGCTGATGGGCATGATCGACCGCATGGTCGAAGAGCGCTTCCTGCACCCCGAACAACGCAACGATCTGTGGCATGGCGATGACCTGAATGCGATGGTCGCCTGGATGCGCGCCTACACGCCGGCGCAGGCGGACAAGTGGATGGATGAGAAGCGGCGCAAGTCGCTGCGCTGATCGCGCTTTAGACCAAAGTCCGGCGCACTCACCGCCGGCCGGCAGGCAGAATCGGTACCAAGCCCTTCCCTGTCGTCCACCGCGACGGCGCGAACAAGGAATTCCCATGAGCCTGCCAACAACCTTCAACGCCTTCCGCATCCATAACGATGACGCCGGCTATCGCGCCGGCATCGAGACGCTGACGCTCGACGGATTGAATCCGGGCGAAGTCGTCATCAAGACCGCGTACTCCTCGGTCAATTACAAGGATGCGCTGGCCGGTACGGGCGAAGGCAAGATCCTGCGGCGTTTCCCGCTGGTGGGCGGCATCGACGTCGCGGGCAGCGTGGTGGCCTCCACCGACCCCGCGTTCAAGGAGGGCGACGCCGTGCTCGTCACCGGCTGCGGCCTCAGCGAGACCCGCGACGGCGGCTACGCCGAGTACGCGCGGCTGGAGGGGAAGTGGGTCATCCCCCTGCCCGCCGGCCTGAGCCTGCGCGAGAGCATGATCCTGGGCACGGCCGGCTTCACCGCGGCGCTGGCCCTGTTCCGCATGCGCGAGAACCGGCAGACCCACGACCTGGGGCCGCTCGCCGTCACCGGCGCCACCGGCGGCGTCGGTTCGCTGGCGGTGGACATCTTCAGCAAGGCCGGATTCGAGGTGCACGCGATCAGCGGAAAGCCGGAGAACACGGGTTACCTGACCTCCATCGGTGCCACTCAGGTCCTTGGACGCGATGCCCTTGCTACGACGCGCCCGATGGAATCGGCGCGCTTCGGCGGCGGCCTCGATAACGTCGGCGGCACGATGCTGGCCAGCCTGTTGGCGCAGACCACGCCTTACGGCAACGTCGCCACGGCCGGGCTCGCCGCCAGCCACGATCTGCCCACCACGGTGATGCCCTTCATCATCCGCGGCGTGTCCTTGCTGGGCGTGGCCTCGGCGGGCACCGCGCGGGATGTACGGGAGGCGGTCTGGGCCCACCTGGCCAGCGACTGGAAGCCCGCCCACCTGGACACGATCTGCACCCGGGAAACCACCCTGGATGGTCTGCCCGAGGTCTTCCGGACCATGCTGGCCGGCCAATCCTTCGGCCGCACGCTCGTGCGAATGGGATGAACGGCAGTGGCGGCACGACAGGCGTCATACCCTGGCCGCCATCCCCATTTGTCTTGTCCCAAACTCGCTCTACAATCCTCGGCGGGGACAACTTGGGGAACTCCATGGCAAAGATTCTGATCGTCGACGATTCACCGTCGCAGCTGCTGGGCATCCAGCGTATCGTCGAGAAACTGGGGCACGAATCCATCACCGCCGAAGACGGTGCCGCCGGCGTGGAAGTCGCCAAGCGCGAACTGCCGGACATGGTCCTGATGGACGTGGTGATGCCCAACCTGAACGGGTTCCAGGCCACCCGCACCCTGAGCCGCGAAGCGACGACCAAGCACATCCCGGTGATCCTGGTGACCACCAAGGACCAGGACACGGACCGCATGTGGGGCCTGCGCCAGGGCGCCAAGGCCTACCTGACCAAGCCGTTCTCGGAAGACGAACTGGCCGAGGTGATCGAGCGCATCTTCAACGCGCGCGAATTGCCCTCGCCGCCGTCCGCCTGATCCAGGCTTCGGTGCACCCTGAAGAGCAGGCTCCGGCCTGCTCTTTCCGTTTCCGGCCTCAGCGCGGGGCCACGTAGCCGCCGCGTACCCCACGCGGCGACAGCACCAGTTGCCACAGCTGGGAGCGACGGCTGCGGAACGTGGCCATCGAGGCGCTGAGGTAGAAGCACCACATCCGCTGGAACCGCGCGTCGTAGCGCGGATCGAGATCCGCCCACGCGGCATCCACGTTGCTCCGCCACGCCTGCAGCGTGCGATCGTAGTCGGCGCCGAAACTGTGCCAATCCTCCAGCACGAACCGCCCCTCCGTCGCGTGGGTGATCTGCGCCGCCGACGGCAGCATCGAATTCGGAAAGATGTAGCGCGCGATCCAAGGATCGGTCCGGTGCACCGATCGGTTCGTCCCGATGGTATGCAGCAGGAACAGGCCATCGGCGGGCAGGCAACGGCGCACAACGTCGAAGAACGTGGCGTAGTTCTTCACGCCCACGTGTTCGAACATGCCCAGCGAAAAGGCAGCGTCGAAATGCTGGTCAACGTCGCGGTAATCCTGCAGGCGGATGTCGATGGGCAGGCCGTCGCACAGCCGGCGTGCGTAGTCGGCCTGTTCCGCGGAGACCGTCACGCCGACACCACTGACCCCGTAACGTTCGGCGGCGAACTTCAGGGCCTCGCCCCAACCGCACCCGATGTCGAGCACGCGCATGCCGGGGATCAGCCGCAGCTTGCGGCATACCAGGTCCAGTTTCGCCTCCTGGGCGGCGTCCAGATCCTCGGCGGCGCGCCAGTAGGCGCAGCTGTACACCAGTCGTCGGCCGAGCATCGCCGCGTACAGGTCGTTGCCCAGGTCGTAGTGGCGGCGCCCGACTTCACCGCTCCGGCCGCGCGACTGCAGGTTGGTCAGGCGCGCGCGCAGTGCATCGAAGAGCTCACCCGGCCCGTGCACGCGTTCGTCCAGACGGGCGTCCAGCAGGCGGAACAGCAGCCCATCCAGCGCGTCCGCGTCCCACCAGCCGTCCATGTAGCTTTCGCCAAGCCCCAGCGAGCCCTCGCCGAGCACCCGTGCGTGCACACGGGGGTCGTTGACCCGGAAGTCCCACGAGCGGCCGCCATCGATCCGCACATCCGCTTCGGCCAACAGGGTTCGCATCCTGTGCTCGAAGCGGGCGTGCGGCATGACGGTCTCAGCGGGCGAACAGCCCCGCGTACTCCGGTGCGACGTGCGGGAGCAGGACGGCCGCCGGCACGTCGACGGTCTGGGTGCCATCCGCATACGGCCCGACCTGGTAGGGCGGGAACACGAAACGCAATGCGGAGATGCGGCCCGCGGCGTCGAGCACCGGCACGAACTCGCTGAAATTGCCGGGCTTGGGCTCGGTACCTTCGTCGATCATGCGCGAGGTGCTCTTGATGAGCGCCGCACGGTCTACCGCCGCCAGTTCATCCTCGTCGGCGCGCGTCACCACCGCCGTGTGCAAATGCTCACGCACATAGTCGCTGATGGCCTGCCAGCCCTTCTCACCCGTCACGAGGGAGGCCGATGTAAGGCGCTTGTCCTGCTGCGGCAACCAGACGAAGCGCGCGATCAGCGGCTGACCGTGCGCGCCTCCCGTATAACGGCTGCCGTCTGCGGCGACCGCCACGATCTGAGGGGTATCCACCACTTGCTCGAACGACAGCGAGAGCTCGTAAGGCGCCGAGGGCTTGTCGTTACCGAAGGCCTCCACCGCCTCCATCAGTTCGGCCCGCTCTGCGGCCGAATAGTCGGCCAACGCCTTCGCCAGGCCGGGATACCGGTTCACCGATGCCGGATAGCTGATGCCCACGACATAGTGGTCGGTGGTTTCGATGACATCCTTCAACGCCGTCGGTACGGTCGTCGGGTCGGGGGATGTCGCCGTCGGCGTGGCAGGCGCGTTGGCAGGTGCGCCGGATGGGGTTTCGCGCTTGCAGGCCGCCAACGAGGCGGACACCAGCAGGGCCAGGCAGGCCACGCGGAGGATGGGGGGGGTCTTCCAGGGGGACACGTTCGGGCTCCTTCCGCGTGTGATGGCCGTCATTCTAGGGCGCACCCTCGGCGGCCTCCAGCATGTTCACGTGTCCACGAGCGCTGCGTATTCAGGATGTCGCTCGATGTAGGCCGCGGAATAGGAGCAGGCGGGGATCACGCGCCACTCCTGCGCACGCGCATGGTCGAGTGCCGCCTTCACCAGCGCCGCGGCCACGCCGCGTCCGCCGATCGCATCCGGCACCCCGGTGTGGTTGATGACCATCCGGCCATCCCGCAGCGAATAAAGCAATTCGGCCTCGTGACCCTCCACCCGCGTGTGGAAACGGCGGGCGTCGGGGTCGTGATGCACATCCGGGGAAGGCGCGTCGGGGGTCATGACATCTCCGTGGCGGGGGGCTCATGGACATTGTGACCCAATGCCCAGGGCGGCCTGAGGCAAAACTGACGTAGCGCGTCACATTCATCCTTGTGAAAGGATTCTTCGCGCGCCTGAAACGTGATCAAGTTCGCGAAACAAGAGTTGGCACGATTGCTGCGTGTGTAGGGCCATAGACCCGCACCTTCGGAGTTCCGCCATGAGCCTGATCGAAGTACTGCCCGACGTCTCCAGCGCCAGCGATTCCACCCTGCTGGAAGGCCTGTTCCAGCTCACCGTCACTGGCCACACCAGCGATTGGGAGTTCGAGCGGCTCAACAACGCCGTTTACGAGCGACTGATGTCCGCCTATTCCAGCGCCGAGATCGGCAGCGTGCACGCCGTGCACTCGCTGATGGACTGAGCAGGACCGCAAGACGCTTCTAACTATCGGGTGCTCCGGCGCGGCGCAGGGGTCCGCCTTCGGGTGCGACTGCCGCGCCGGAGTCCCGTCCCTCCCGCCTTCGCGGGAGGTATCTCGGATACACCTCACTCATCTTGTCCACGCCGTGGCATTACTCGCCGCGATGATCGCGCTTGCCCTGGTTGCGACGATCCTGCGTACCTGAGCTGCCCTGGATGGCTTTCATCCGGCTCTCGGCCGCATGCAACTCCACCGCCTTGCCGGCGGCTTCCGATGACACGAAGCCAGCGCTGTGCGTCGACGCATGACCGTTCTCATCCAGTTGCTGCCACGGTGCAGGCTGGCGGTCATGCTCCTGCTTCTGTTCCAGCAGTGCCTTTGCGTTCGCCAACGCCTGTTCGGGCGTGACCTTCCTCGGTGCGCGCTTGCGTGAGGGCGTCTTGCGTGCCGGCGTCGTGGCCTTGCGCGCTGCCTTTGCAGCCGGGGTCGGGCTAGGTGTAGTCGCGAGCTTCTTGACTGCCTTCTTGGCGACTTTCTTCACCGCCTTCTTGGCAATCGTCGTGCGCGCAGCCTTCTTCGCCGCCTTCTTTGTCGGCACGCGCTTAGCTGCTGGCTTCTTCGTCGCCTTCTTCGCCACTGCCTTCTTCGCGACCCTGGGGACCGCGGTCTTCTTGGCAGCCTTCTTTGCGACCTTGCGGGCGGCAGTCTTCTTGACCGCCTTCTTGGCGACTTTGCCGCCCGCCTGCTTGGCCGTGCGGACGGTCGTTTTCTTCACAGCCTTCCCGACCGCTTTCTTTGCCGCTTTCTTTGCTGCCTTCTTCACCGCCTTCTTGGCGGCCTTCTTACCCGTCGCCTTGCGTGCCGTAGCCATGCGCTGCTCCACCTGGGGACATGACATGGAGATAGCATGCAGAACCTTCAGCGCGGGTGATCACCACCGCAATGGCGGCTTAACCGAAGCTGGGGCGTGACAGAGCGGCGATGAAGTGGGTCAGCACGGCCGGCTCCATCGCGACCAGGAACAGCACGCCGTACGCCGCGCCCGCGAGATGCGCACCGTGGTTGACGTTGTCGCCGCCGCGCTTGTCCATCCAGATGCTGTAGGCGATGTAGAGCACGGCGAACACGATCGCCGGCATCGGGATGAAGAACACACCGATCATCGCCCAGGGATCGATCAGGATGTAGGCGAACAACACGGCCGATACCGCGCCGGACGCGCCCAGGCTGCGGTAGTTCGGGTCCTTCTGGTGCTTGAGATAGGTGGGAAGGATGGACACCACCAGCGCCGAAAAATAGAACGCGACGAAAGTCAGCCTGCTGCCGCTCAGCTGGGTGATGACCTGTTCCATCAGCCGACCGAAGAAGAACAGCGTGACCATGTTGAACAGCAGGTGCCAGAAATCGGCATGGATGAAGCCGTAGGTCACCAGGCGATCGTACTGACGGTGGCGATGGACCGCCGGCGGCCACAGGATCAGCCGCATTAGCAGCGACGGCGTGCGGAACGCCACGAAGCTGACCACGCAGGTGACCGCGATCAGCAGCAGGGTGATCGGTGCGCTCATGGTGTCCTCAAGCCGCCGTGCGGTAGTTGTCCTGCATCGGATAAGTGCGGGCGTAAAGCGCGAATGCCAATGCGGCCACGAACGCGAAGCCGGCGAAGAAGAACATGAGGAACGCATTCTCCGTCCACCCCTGCCCCTGGATCCAGCCGATCACGGCCGGGTCACGCACGCTGGCATTGGTCAACAGCACCCACAGGCCGCCGAACGTGCTGGTGAGGTACCAGAACGCCATGATCACGCCCTTCATCGCCATCGGCGCCTGGCTGTAGGCGAACTCCAGCGCCGTCGCCGACACCAATACCTCGCCGAAGGTCAGCAGCAGATAGGGCAGCGTCTGCCATGCGAGCGACACCTTCTCGCCGTCATCCATCTGCAACTGCAAGAGGCCGGCCACGATCCACGACAGCGCGGAGATCGCGATGCCCCACCCCATGCGGCGCAGCGCGGTGACGTTGAACCCCATGCGGCGCAGCGCCGGGTACAGCACCAGGTTGTTGAACGGGATCAGCAGCATGACCATCAGCGGATTCAACGCCTGCATCTGCGTGGCGTCCTTCACCAACCGGCTCGGCCACCACCACGCATCGTGCGGGATCACCATGTCCTTGCCCTGGATGACCCAGGTCGAGGCCTTCTGGTCGAACAGCGACCAGAACGGGGTGACCAGCGCGAAGACGATCAGGATGCGGAGCACCGAGCGCACACCTTCAATGGCGGCATCCGGATGCAATCCGCGGGCGTGCTCGAGCTGCAGCGACGCGCCGAAACCGACGCCCGCGATCACCGCACCCAGCGCGAGGCACGCGGTGATCACGAACCCCCACGCCTCCGGCCACACCGCAACGCCGGCGAACTTCAGCGACCACAGCAGCAGCATCAGCACCGCGCCGACCATGCCGATGCCCGCGACCACGGTACCGATGCCCGCGCCCTTGCCCAGCAGCGCGCTGCGCACGATGTTGAGGAAAGAGTCCGGATCGGTTCCGCGCGACGGGGGCACGTTGACGTACTTCTTGCGCCCTGCCCAGAAGATCAGCGTCGCGATGAACATCAGGATGCCCGGGATGCCGAACGCCCACGCCGGACCCCAACTGGCCAGCACCAGCGGCATCAGCAAAGAGGCGAAGAACGACCCGAAGTTGATGATCCAGTAGAAGGCGTCGAAGACGATCTTCGCCTTGCTCTTGTTCGTTTGATCGAACTGATCGCCGCAGAACGTCACCACCAGCGGTTTGATGCCACCGGAACCCAGCGCGATCAGGAACAGGCCGGTATAGAAACCGGCGGCATGGCTCTCGAACAGTGCCAGGCAGGCATGGCCTGCGCAGTAGATCAACGAGAACCACAGGACGGTGTTGTACTTGCCGAAATAGCGGTCCGACAGCCAGCCACCCAGCAGCGGGAAGAAGTACACGCCGATGACGAAGCTGTGGAAAATGTCCTTGGCCGCGCCGTTGCGCGAAGCTTCGTCCGGCAGATAGGCCAGCAGCACCGAGCTGATGAGGAACGGCACCAGGATGTTGCGCATCCCATAGAAGCTGAACCGCTCGCACGCCTCGTTGCCGATGATGTAGGGGATCTGGCGGGGCATGCGGCCCGGGCTGGCTTCTACGGTCGTGCTCATCCGATCTTCCGGTGAAAAAGTCCCGGAAGGGTACCGTATCCGCCCGCAGCGGGTCGAACCGCCAGGACCTTGCGGACCCGTGCAATGGGGACTGGGACTGACCGCGATTGCGGGGCATCATGCGCGCTGCCCTGTTCAGGATATGACCATGCTGCGACCGCTCTGCACCATGCTGTTGCTGGCCCTCATGCCGCTCGCGCATGCCCAGGCTGCCCTGACCACCGTGTCCGAACGTTCCGGATTCATCGACACAGGCCGGTACGACGAAGTGATCGCGCTCTGCGACGCGTTCGCACGCCAGTACCCCAAGTCCGTGCGCTGCACCACGTTCGGCACCACGCCTGAAGGCCGTCCGATGAAGGCTCTGATCGCATCCACCAGCGGCGCGCTTACACCGGAACAAGCGCAGCGCCGCCAATTGCCTGTGGTACTGGTGCAAGGCGGCATCCACGCCGGCGAGATCGACGGCAAGGACGCCGGTTTCCTCGCGCTGCGCGAGGTGCTGGAAGGCAAGGCGGCGGCGGGTGCGCTGGACAAGCTGGTCTGGGTGTTCGTGCCGGTGTTCAACGTCGATGGCCACGAGCGTTTCGGCGCCTGGAACCGGCCCAATCAACGCGGCCCCAGGGAAATGGGCTGGCGCACCACCGCGCAGAACTACAACCTCAACCGCGACTACCTGAAGGCGGACACTGCCGAGATGCAGGCCATGCTGCAGTTGGTGCAGCGGTGGGACCCGATCGTCGCCGTGGACCTCCATGCCACCAATGGTGCGAAGTTCGAGCACGACATTTCCATCCAGTTGGAACCTGTTCACGCCGGCGATGGCGGTTTGCGCAAGGCCGGGCTCGCGTTGCGCACCGGCGTGATCGATGACCTCGCGAAGCAGGGATCGCTGCCGCTGCCCTACTACCCCTCCTTCGTCGTGCAGGACGACCCCACCTCCGGGTTCGAGGACGGCGTGCCGCCGCCGCGCTTCTCGCATGGTTACTTCCTGCTGCGCAACCGCATCGGCATGCTGGTGGAGACGCATTCGTGGAAGGAGTACCCGGTGCGCGTGCGGATCACCCGCAACACCGTGGTGTCGGTGCTTGAGCATGTCGCCCGCGACGGCGCAGCGTGGTACGCCGCAGCGAAGCAGGCAGATGCGTCCGCGGCGCAGCTGGCCGGCACCGCGGAGCCGCTGACCTGGACGGCGGCACCGACGTCGCGCACGGTCGAGTTCCGTGGCTATGCCTACACCCGCACCAGATCCGACGTGTCGGGGGCGCTGATGACGCGCTACGACGAAACCCGGCCCCAGATCTGGAACGTGCCGTTGAAGGACGACATCCGTCCTGGCGTCGTCGCGGAAGCGCCCCGCGGCGGCTATCTGGTACCCGCCGCGGAAGCTGCATGGGTCGCGGCTGTACTGAAAACCCACGGCGTCGACTACCGACTGCTCGGGAAGCCGTGGCAGGGCGAGGCGCAGGCCTTTCGCGCGACGAAGAGCAGCTTCGGTGGCACGTCCGTGGAAACACACCAGCGCCTGACGGTCGAGGGCGACTGGGCACGTGAGCAGCGGAGCACGCCGAGCGGCGCCTTGTTCGTTCCCATCGCGCAGCCGAAAGCCCGCCTGGTGATGGCGCTGCTCGAGCCGAAGGCGCCGGATTCGCTGTTGGCGTGGGGTCGCTTCAACAACGCGTTCGAGCGCAAGGAGTACATGGAGGACTACGTGGCCGAGGACGTCGCGCGCGACATGCTTCGCGACCCAACGGTGAAGGCGGAATTCGAGCGCCGCCTGCGCGAAGACAAGACGTTCGCCGAAGACCCGGCGGCACGCCTGGAGTTCTTCTACCGTCGCCATCCCTCGTGGGACGAGCGCTACCAGTTGTATCCGGTGCTGCGCGTGGATGCTGCGCCGTAGAGCGCCGAACTCGCGCCTTCACCCCAGCCGCATCACGCCATAGCGCGGCGCCGCATTGCCGCACGTCGTGTCGGTGAGCGGCGCCCCCATCCCGGCGAGCACGGCGCGCTGCTCCGGCAACGGCGTGCGCAACGTGCGATCCTCGAACGCGGCCAGTCTGGCGAACGCGGGCAGCGCCAGCGCGCGGTCGAGAAAGGCCGCGACCCGCGGCCACCGCTGTGCGTCTACCTGGTATTTCACGAACGCCGCATTGCGGAAGAAGCTGGCGATGCTGATGTCCGCGATCGACAGGTGGCCGAAGATCCAGCCTGCTTCCGGCAACCGCGCCTCCAGGTAATCCAGCGCCACCGGCAACTCCTCCTCCCGCGCCTTGCGGAAGACTTCTTCGTCCGTTCCTTCGTTGAACAGGAAGCGGCGCACGCCTTTCTGGAAGAACATCCGCCAGATCACCACGTCGCCGAGATAGGAATCGGCGTACTCCTCCAGCCATCGCGCCTTCGCGCGCTCGACCGGATCGACCGGATACAGCGAAGGTGTCGGGAAACGGTCCTGCAGGTATTCGCAGATCACCGTGGAATCGTTGAGCACCAGCTCGCCATCGATCAGCACCGGAATACGCCGCAGCGGACTGAGCCTGCTGAAGTCGTCATCACCCACGAACGGCGCGATGGGATCGATGCGGTACGAAATGCCCTTCAGTTCGAGGCAGACCAGCACCTTCCGCACGTAGGGCGAGATGTAATTGCCGATGATCGTCAGCGGTTCCGCCATGCGCCTGCTCCATTGGGTTCGGGCGCCAGCGTGCGTACTCCCCGAAGCCGGGTCAACCCAGGGCGGTGTCCAGCGCCATCATCAGGCAGAAGCCCATCGCCAGGCCCCATGAGGCGATCGCGCCGTGCCCATGGCGGTTGGATTCGGGAATCACGCTGTGCCCCACCGCGATCAGCATCGCACCTGCCGCGAACGCCAGGCCCCACGGGAGCAGCATCGACGACAGGCCCACGGCCCACGCGCTCGGTACGGCCGCCAGCGGTTCGGCCACGCCGGACAACGCGCCGATGAAGACAGCCTTGCTGCGCGCCATGCCGGCCGTTGCCAGCACCAGCGCCACGACCAGGCCCTCGGGCACGTCCTGCAGGGCAATGCCCATGGCGAGTCCTTCCGCGCCACTCAACTGGCCGCCCGCGGAAACGCCAACAGCCATGCCTTCGGGCACGTTGTGCAGCACGATCGCCAGCACGAACAGCATCACCCGGGATGGCACGAGATGCCGCTGCGCATCCAGCGGATCGTCGACCAGCACGCGGTCCATCAGCAGCAGGACCCCAGCACCCAACAGCACGCCACCGCTGACCAGCGCCGCGGCACCCCATGGTGAATATCCCGCACCCGTAGCCGCATCCAGACCCGGTAGCACCAGCGAGAATGCGGTCGCCGCCAGCATCACGCCGGCACCGAATCCCAGCAGGCCGTCGGACACCCGCTGCGGGATCGCCCGCACCACCAGCACCGGCAATGCACCCAGGGCCGTAGCGAGGGCGCATAGCGCACCGCCTCTCAGGGCCTGCCTCACGCCGCCCTGGTCCGCATCGGACGGCATGCCGACCACGCACCAGAGCGCGCCCAGGACGATCGCAGCGACGGCCACCAGATAAGGCCAGCTGGCCTGGGTGCGGGTGTGGGCGAACGGTTGCAGGACGCGGTTCATGCGGGTCGCAAAGCCTTTCGTCGTGTTGCCGCATCGTAGCGCCGGCGTGGGCGCCGGTGTCATCGCAAAACTGAATCGGTGCGATGGGCGCCGCCGATGCCTGCGCGATTACCCGCGCCGCTCGTACTTCCAGTTACGGGTCTTGCCCTCTGCGAGCCAGGCGACGGCCTGCTCGAGCCGGCGCGCCCGGGTGTCCGCGCGCTTGGCTTCGGTGATCCATTCGACGTAGTCGCGGCGCGCGCTGGGGCTGAACCCTTCGAACGTCGCCTTTGCCGCCGCGTCGGCTGCCAGCGCCTCGCGCAGGTCGGCGGGTACGCGCAACGCAGGCCGGGCAGTGCGCGTGGCGTCCTTCGCGCCGGGTTTCGCACCGGTATCGATCAACGCCATCGCCTTGCGGATGAGTGCGATCAGCGTGCGCTTCGGCGGGAAGTCGCGGACGGTCGTCATCTTGCCGAAGCTGCCCATGCCCGCCCGCTCGCCCGTGTCCATCACCTGCGCGTGCTGCCAGAAGCCGAACGATGCATGCTGCTTGAACGCGGCCATTCCGCACAGGATGCGTCCCCCGTACTGGAACGTCGGCATGCCCCACTTCACCGTTTCCTCCACCTGCGGGCAAGCCTCGTGCACGACCGCGCGCGCATGCAACAGGATCGGCTGTGCGAAGTCGGCGGCCTTGGCGATGTAGGCATCGATGCGCGGATCGGTCGTCGGCATGTCGGGGCCCCGGTTGTCCGGCGCACTGTAGCGCGGCAGTCCGGGTCCCGCATTGACGAACCATTACACGATGCATGGCTATGCTGGGGCACCTCGAACGCGGGAGCGCCCTCGATGATCCGTCCCCTGCTGGCTTCCGCCTGCCTGGCCCTGGCGGCGTGCACGCCACGCCCCGAGGCCGGCCCCGAGATCCCCACCCCTGCGACCGACGCGCCGCGCGCGTCCGCAACGGTCGAAGGCCGCGCCACCTATCTGGAACGCATCGCCCCGCCGCCGGGAGCACGCCTCAGTGTGCAACTCGTCGACGCGCAACTGGCGGACACGCCGGCGGCGGTGATCGCCAGCCAGGAGTTCACGGACCTGCAAGGGCCGCCCTATGCGTTCTCGTTGACCTACGATCCCGCCAAACTGCGGCCCAACGGCCAGTACGGCCTGCACGCGGGCCTGCGCGACGCACAAGGCAAACTGTGGTTCGTCACCGATACGCGCGTGCCGGTCACGCCAGGCACGGCAACGCCGGTGGAGTTCCGCATGGTCCGCGCCGGTGGCGACCCTGTGCCGCCGGCGGCAACGACACCCTGGGAGCAGGCGAAGGCACGCGGCATCGTCTTCCGTGGCATCGGCACCGAGCCGGGCTGGCTGGTCGAAGTCGGCACCGGTGCGAACCCACCACTGCATGCGGAACTGGACTACGGCGAGCGAAAGCTCGAGGTGGCGCGGCTGGAGCCCATCCCGGACGGTTACCGGGGCAAGACCGCCGACCAGACCTCCGTATCGCTGACCACCCGGCGCGAGCCGTGCAGCGACGGCATGAGCGACACCGAATACCCCGCTTCCATGACGCTGGTCGTAGGTAAACAGACCTACCGCGGCTGCGGCCGCTTCCTCAACGAATGAGCCCCCGATGAGCCGACGCTCCCGCCGCCGCCAGTCCTCCGGCCTGCGCCTTCCTCTGCTCGCCTTCGTGGCGCTGCTCCTGATCGGTGCAGGTGCCTGGTGGTGGTCCCAGCGCGATGACGCGCCCGATGCGCCTACCGTCGCCGTCGAACAGGACACCGGCGACCCGAAGCGCGTCAATGAAACGCTTGCGCTACCGCCGGTCGAAGACACGCGGCCCGGCGGTCTTGCCGGGCAGGTGCCCGCGCTTGAACCGGAGCCTGCGCGCTCCCCCCCTGCCACGACGCAGGCGGCGGATGCCCTGCCCGCTTTCCTGCCGCCCGAGGCCCGCACCACGCTGGACCTCATCCAGCGCGGTGGCCCGTTCCCACATCGGCAGGATGGTGCCGTCTTCCAGAACCGCGAAGGTCGCCTGCCGCGACAGGCGCGCGGCTACTATCGCGAGTACACGGTGGACACGCCCGGCCTCGATCATCGCGGCGCGCGGCGCATCGTGACCGGCGGAACCCCGCCGAGCGAGTACTACTACACCGACGACCACTACGACAGCTTCCGCCGGTTCGAGATCGGCCAGGGCACCACGCCATGAGCGACTCCGGCTTCGACCCCGGCCTGACCGACCCCGCGCACGCGGGCGTGTTCTTCGTCACCGAGGACGACCTGGGGCCCCTCGCTGCCGTCGGCCGCGATGCCGGCCTGCTGGCACGCCGTGTCGACCTGTCCGGCTGCGACGGCAAGGCGGCGCTGCTGCTGCGCATCGCGACGGTGCTGGACTTCCCCGATACGTCGGGCCGCAACTGGGATGCGCTGTCGGACAGCCTGCGCGACCTCTCCTGGCTTCCTGCCCCAGGCTACGTGCTGCTGTTCGAGGAAGCCCACGCACTGCGCGAACGCAACGAAGCGGATTTCGACACGCTGCTCGACATCCTGGACGAAGCCTCGCAGGCCTGGGCCGCCGGCGAAGTGCCTTTCTGGGCCTTCATCGCGTTGCCCGAGGAAGATTTCCCGGACCTGCAGTAGCGGCCGGCGAGGCAGGCGCCGATCTGCGAAAATGGCGCATGCACGATTTCTCCCATCTCCCGCTGGCGCCCGGCCTGCAGCAGGGCGTCGACGCCCTCGGCTACACCCGGCCAACCCCCATCCAGGCACAGAGCCTGCCCGCCATCCTCGACGGCCGCGATGTCATCGCGCAGGCCCCGACCGGCAGCGGCAAGACCGCCGCCTTCGGGATCGGCCTGCTGCACCGGCTCGACCTCGCCACCGTGCGCACCCAGGCGCTGGTGCTGTGCCCGACGCGTGAACTCGCGGACCAGGTCGCGCAACAGATTCGCAAGCTCGCGGTCGGACTGCCCAACCTGAAAGTGCTGACGCTTTGCGGCGGCTTGCCCTTGGAGCCGCAGATCCGTTCGCTGGAAGCGCATGACCCCCACGTCGTGGTTGGCACCCCCGGACGCATCCAGGAACTGTTGCGGAAGAAGGTGCTCCACCTGGGCGGCGTGCGGACGCTGGTGCTGGACGAAGCCGACCGCATGCTGGACATGGGCTTCGAGGAACCGATCCGCGAAATCACCGGCAAGACGCCGAAGGACCGCCAGAGCCTGCTGTTCTCCGCCACCTTCACCGACGCCATTCGCGCGATCGCGCGCAATACCCTGCGCGATCCGCTGGAGGTGACGGTGGATGCGCCGCAGGAACAGGCCACGATCGAACAACGCTTCGTGCAGGTAGAACCTGCACGCAAGCAGATCGCGCTGGCCGGGCTGATCGCGCAGCAGCAGGTGGAGACGTGCGTCGTGTTCTGCAACATGCGCAAGGACGTCGACGAAGTTGCCGGCTCGCTGCAGCACTTCGGCTTCTCCGCCCTCGCCCTTCACGGCGACATGGAGCAGCGCGACCGCGATGAAGTGCTGGTGCGCTTCGCCAATCGCAGCTGCAACGTACTGGTGGCCAGCGACGTGGCCGCGCGCGGTCTGGACATCGAAGACCTGGGGCTGGTGGTCAATTTCGACATGCCCAGCGATGCCGACATCTACATCCACCGTATCGGCCGCACCGGCCGCGCCGGTCGCGACGGCCTGGCGATCAGCCTGTGCACGCCGCGCGAACTGCCTCGCGCGACGATGCTGGAAGAACGCCTCGGTGCGCCACTGCTGTGGGACCGCAATGTACCCGCCGCGCCCAAGGCGCATGCAGCGCCTCCAGCGGCGATGACCACGCTGCGGATCGACGCCGGCAAGACCGACAAGCTGCGTCCGGGCGATGTGCTCGGCGCGCTGACCGGTGATGCGGGGCTGTCCGCGGCGGTGATCGGCAAGATCAACGTCTTCCCCACCCGCACCTACGTGGCGGTTGCACGCGACAAGGCCGGTGCTGCACTGGCGCGGCTCAATGCGGGCAAGATCAAGGGGCGCAGCTTCCGCGTGCGCAAGCTGTAACGCGCACAAACAAAAACGCCGGCGCTTGCGCACCGGCGTTTTCTTGAACCGTAGGGTTCAGGGCTGGATTACAGCGCCTGCACCTGGTCGGCCTGCATGCCCTTCTGGCCCTGCACGGCGACGAAGGTGACCTGCTGGCCTTCCTTCAGCGACTTGAAGCCGTTGCCCTGGATCGAGCGGAAGTGCACGAACAGGTCGGGGCCGCTCTGCGGGGTGATGAAGCCGAAGCCCTTGGCGTCGTTGAACCACTTGACGGTGCCGGTCTGACGATCAGACATCTTTACTAACTCCTGAAACATGGATGAAAGGACCACGATTCCAGCATTGGCTGGAACGGGACTGGGTTTGCAGGCGTTGGTAAAGCGGGAAGATGTAGCAGATGTATCTACCGCATCAGGCTCACGATTCACGGTGACCCTGGCAAGCACAGTGCCGCGCACTCTACCGGGGTTTTGATGTAAAAGCGAATCCCTTCACGATCGAAGCTGAACAGGGCGATCCGGGCGACCCGTGTAACCGGTTGCAGCCCCGGATGGGCGCCCCGCCGGGCGGCGTATGATGGCGCCCCTTTCCGCGGACCCCGCCATGGCGCTCAAAGCCACCGTCGTCAAAGCCGAACTGCAGGTCAGCGACATGGACCGGCATTACTACGGCGGCCACACCCTCACCCTGGCCCAGCACCCGTCGGAGACCGACCAGCGCCTGATGGTCCGCCTGCTGGCGTTCGCCCTGTTCGCGGACGAGCGGCTGGAATTCGGCCGCGGCCTGAGCACCGATGACGAACCGGACCTCTGGCGCAAGGATTACACCGGCGACATCACCCAGTGGATCGACCTGGGACAGCCTGACGAGTCCCGCATCCGCAAGGCCTGCGGGCGGGCCAACGAAGTCATCGTGGTGAATTACGGTGGCCGCGCGGCCGATCTGTGGTGGGACAAGAATGCCAGCGCGCTGGCCCGCCACGCCCACCTCACCGTCATCGACATCCCCTTTCCTGCGGTCGAGACCCTGGAAACATGGATGAACCGCACGATGCGCTTCAACGTGATGATCCAAGACGGCGAGCTGCACTGGATGGGCGACCAGGGAACGCTGGATCTTCGCCCCGTCATGCGCCAGGCGGGCACGGCGCGCGGGCGCTGACGTGCTGCCCACCCACGACGTGCTGGTCATCGGCGCCGGTGCCGCCGGCCTGATGACCGCCCTCACCGCCGGCCAGCGCGGCCTGCGCGTGCTGGTCGTGGAGCACGCCAACAAGGTGGGCAAGAAAATCCTGATGTCCGGTGGCGGGCGCTGCAACTTCACCAATACCGGCACCACGCCGGCCAACTTCCTGTCGGCCAACCCGCACTTCTGCAAATCGGCGCTTGCCCGCTACACGCCCGCCGATTTCATCGAACTGGTCGAGAAGCACCGCATCGCGTACCACGAGAAGGAACTCGGCCAGCTGTTCTGCGATGTCTCGTCCAAGCTGATCGTCAAGATGCTGGTGGACGAATGCCTGGCGGCTGGCGTCCGTATCGAGACGGATTGCCGCGTGGAGCGCATCGAACAGGCCGATGGCGTGTTCCGCGTGGACACCGCGCTGGGTCGCTTCGCTGCGCCGTCGCTGGTCGTCGCCAGCGGCGGGTTGTCGATCCCCAGCATGGGCGCCAGCGGCTTCGGCTACGACCTCGCGAAGCGGTTCGGTCACGAGGTGCTCCCCACGCGCGCGGGGCTCGTCCCGCTGACCCTCAGCGGCAAGCACCAGGAGCGGCTGGCCGACCTGAGCGGCGTGGCGTTCCCCGTCGAGGCGCGTTGCGGCAAGGCCCGCTTCCGCAACTTCGTATTGCTGACACACCGCGGGGTCAGCGGTCCCTCGATCCTGCAGATCTCCTCCTACTGGCAGCCCGGCGACGACCTGCGCTTGGACCTGCTGCCCGACCGTGACGCGCTGGACTGGCTGGAGGCACAGCAGAAGCAGCGGCCCGACGCCGAACTGAAGACCGTATTGTCCGATGCGCTGCCGCGCCGCTTCGCCCAGCGCCTGTGCGAGGTCTGGTTGCCCAACCGGCCGATGAAGCAGTTCAACGCGCCACAACTGAAAGAGACCGCCGCGCTGCTGGCCGACTGGCCCCTGGTCGCCAGCGGTACCGAGGGCTATCGCACGGCGGAGGTGACGCTGGGCGGCGTGGATACCGATGGCGTCTCCAGCAGCACGATGATGTCGAAGCGGGTGCCCGGCCTGTTCTTCGTCGGCGAAGTGCTCGACGTGACCGGGTGGCTGGGGGGCTACAACTTCCAGTGGGCGTGGGCGTCCGGCCATGCGGCCGGCATGGCGGTCTGACGCACTGCGGCGTTCCTGTCCGTATCCGCCTTGCTACGCTTTGGAAACCGGTGTCATTTCCAGGTTTCCATGGCTTCTACCGACCACACGCCACCGCGCCGCCAGTTCCTGATCCAGTGCGTCGGCACGTCCATGCTGGCCGCGCTGTCGGCGGCGTTGCCCGTCAGCGCCGCGGCCGCGCCAGGCGGCCCCTTCGCCACCACACGCAGTGGCCGCATTGCCGGCAGGACCGAGCGCGGCATCCATGCCTTCCTCGGTGTGCCCTACGGCGCGGATACGTCGACGCGCCGGTTCCAGCGCGCATCCCGCGAGCTGGCGTGGACCGGCGTACGCAATGCGACCCATCATGGCGCTTCCGCCCCGCAGCGCGGTGACGCCGACGGCCAGCGGATCAGCGAAGACTGCCTGTACCTCAATGTCTATACGCCCTCCCTGCGCGACGGTCGCAAGCGTCCGGTGCTGGTCTACATCCATGGCGGGGGCTACAACAACGGCTCCGGCTCACACCCGCTCTACGACGGCGCAAACCTGTGCCGCCGCGGCGACGTGGTGGTCATCACCGTCAACCACCGGCTCAACGTGTTCGGCTATCTCTACCTGGGCGAAAGCGGCGACGAACGCCTGCGCGATGCCGGCAACGTGGGCCAGCTGGACCTGATCGACGCCCTGCATTGGGTGCGCGAGCATGCACAAGAATTCGGCGGCGATGCGGGCAACGTCACTGTCTTCGGCCAGTCCGGCGGCGGCGCCAAGATCGCCACCCTGATGGCGATGCCGGAAGCCGACGGCCTGTTCCACAAGGCGATGACGATGAGCGGCCAACAGGTGACCGCCGCCGGTCCACGCGCCGCGGCGCAGCGCACCGCGCTGTTCCTGGCGGAACTCGGGCTCGGCCCGCGCGACACCGACGCACTGCTGGCGATGCCGATGGCGCGCCTGCTGGAGGCCACGCGCGTGCGCGATCCGTCGCGGGTGGAGAACACCTCGCTCTATTTCGGCCCCGTGCTGGACACGCACAACCTCCCTCGGCATCCGTTCCATCCCGAGGCGGCGGCGCAGTCGGCACGCATCCCGATGGTCATCGGCAACACACGCGACGAAACCCGCGCATTCCTGGGCAACGACGAGGCGAACTTCACCCTGACGTGGGACGCGTTGCCGCAGAAGCTGCGCGAACAGCAATACGTGGATCTGTCGCCGGACGTGGTCATCGCCGAGTACCGCCGCCTGTATCCCGACTACACACCGTCGGAGGTCTTCTTCGCCGCCACCACGGCGGGACGGTCGTGGCGCGGCGCCGTCATCGAAGCTGAAGCCCGCGCGCGACAGGGCGCGCCGGCGTGGGTCTACCAGCTGGACTGGCGCTCGCCCGTCGAGGGCGGCCGCCTGCGCGCCTTCCACACACTCGACATCCCGCTGGTATTCGACAACGTGGCGGCCGAGGGATCGAAGACCGGTGACGACTCCCGCGCACGCATGATGGCCTCGCGGATGAGCGGGGCCCTGATCGCGCTCGCCCGCCATGGCGATCCGAATCACGCTGGTCTGCCGCCGTGGTCGCCCTACTCGCTACCGCAACGGCAGACGATGGTCTTCGACGACGTCTCGCGGTTGGACGAGGATCCGCGCGGCGGCGAGCGGCGACTCTACGAACAGGCGCCGTTCGTGCAGCGCGGGACCTTCTGAGCGTCAACCGCCGGACATCACCTCGGCGGCGATCTCGAACGACCTCAGCCGCTTGGCGTGGTCGAAGATGTTGGCGGTCAGCATCAGTTCGTCCGGGCGGTGCCGCTGGATGAAGTCCGCGATGCCCTTGCGTACGGTGTCTCGACTGCCGATCACAGCGCAGGCCAGTGCCTGTGCCACGCCCGCCTTTTCATGCGGTTCCCAAAACGTTTCGATATCGTCGATCGGCGGCGGCACCAGTCCGGCACGGCCGCGCCGCAGGTTGACGAAGGCCTGTTGCTGGGTAGTGAACAGATGCTTCGCTTCGGCATCGGTCTCGGCCGCCACCACGTTCAACGCCAGCATCGCGTGCGGCTTCGGCTGCCGCTTGGACGGACGGAAGTCGCGGTGGTACAGCAACAGCGCCTGGTCCATCGCATCCGGCGCGAAGTGGGACGCAAACGCATACGGCAAGCCGAGCGCGGCAGAGAGCTGCGCACCGAACAGGCTGGAGCCCAGCAGCCACACCGGCACGTCGAGCCCCGCGCCCGGCACGGCGCGCACCGCCTGCCCTTCCTGCACCGGTTCGAAATAGCGCAACAGCTCCTGCACGTCCTGCGGGAACTGCTCGGCACTGTCGAAGTAGCGCCGCAACGCGCGGGCGGTGGGTTGGTCGGTGCCGGGCGCGCGGCCCAGGCCAAGGTCGATGCGGCCCGGGTACAGCGAAGCGAGCGTGCCGAACTGCTCGGCCACCTGCAACGGCGAGTGGTTGGGCAGCATGATGCCGCCCGCACCGACGCGGATCGTCGACGTGGCGCCCGCCACATGACCGATCAGCACGGCCGTCGCCGCGCTGGCGATGCCCGGCATGTTGTGGTGTTCGGCCAGCCAGTAGCGCGTGTAGCCCCAGCGCTCGGCGTGCTGCGCCAGGTCGCGCATGTGGACGAAGGCCTGCGTGGTGTCGCTGCCTTCGCAGACGGGGGCGAGGTCGAGGAGCGAATACGGAATCATGGGGCTACCAGCGATGACGATGCCATCGTCATGGGGCCGCGCGCGACGGGATTCCATCGCAGCCGGCGGGATGCTGTATCCCGCTCACCCCAGCAGATCGAACGGCCCGCCCTGTTCAAGGGCGCGCTGGTACGCCGGCCGCGCATGGATGCGCTGTAGGAAGCCGGTAAGGTTCGGATACGCCTCAAGTCCAGCGCGCACGGCGGCGGCCTCGACGGGAAAACTCATCTGGATGTCGGCTGCGCTGAACTGTTCGCCCGCGAACCATGCCGCCTTGCCGAGTTCGCTTTCCATGTAGCCCAGATGGAGCTTCACCTGTGGTCCGACGAAGGTCCTGAGCGCCTTGTCGGCGATGCCGCGCGCGATCGGCCGGGCGAAGAAGGGCATCGGCGCTTTCTTCAACCGCGAAAACACCAGGCTCAGCAGCATCGGCGGCATCGCCGAGCCTTCGGCGTAGTGCAGCCAGTAGCGGTAGCGCAGATGCTCCGCCGTGCCGGGTGACGGCGCGAAGCGGCGCGCGACGTCGTAGCGCTCCACCAGGTATTCCAGCACCGCACCGGACTCGGCCAGCACGTGCTCGCCGTCGACCACGACCGGCGATTTGCCCAACGGATGCACCTTCTTCAGCTCCGGCGGCGCCAGCATCGTCTGCGGGTCGCGCTGGTAGCGCACCACCGTGTAGTCCAGACCGAGTTCCTCCAGCAACCAGAGCACCCGCTGGGAGCGGGAATTGTTGAGATGATGGACGGTGATCATGCCGGCGCTCCGCAGGGATGCCGCATCCTACCGCGCACCGACCATTAGGAACTGCACGAGAGCATCGAACAGCCGGCACGATGGCGCGCCCAGTCCGGCCGACGCTGCGCGAACCGCTCGCGACCGGGTTGGTCGACGTACGGCCGGCGCATGACGTCCAGCAGTTCGTGCACCCCTGACAGGTCGCCGGCCTCCGCCGCGTCGATAGCCTGCTGTGCCAGGTAGTTGCGCAGGACGTAGCGGGGATTGGCCAGGCGCATCCGCTCGCGTCGATCCGCCGGAGCCAGCGGATCAGCCTCGATCCGTCGCGCATGCGCCGCCAGCCAGTCGCGCAGCGCGGGCGCCACGGCCTCGCGCTTCGCCGGATCGTAGAACGCGGGATCGAACGCCGACAGCGAAGCATCGCCCAACTCCGCATCGATCAGCGCACGGAAGAACAGCGTCATGTCGATCTCGCCCTGCTGCAGCAGGGTCTGTAGGGTCTGCATGTGCTCGGTATCGCCGTCGCGATGCGCCGCCAGGCCGAGCTTGCGCGCGGTGGTGTCGCGTTCCTCGCGTGCGTAGGCATCGGCGAACCGTTGCATTCCGTCCTGAAGGGCGTCCACGCCGTCGAACAACGGCGACAGCGCGTGGGCCAGGCGGGTCAGATTCCACCCCGCCACGCGTGGCTGCCAGCCGAAGCGATAGCGACGGCCCTGCGCATCAGTCGTGTTCGGCGTCCAGTCCGGGTCGTAGTCGTCGATCCAGCCGTAGGGCCCGTAGTCAATCGTCAGGCCCAGCACCGACATGTTGTCGGTGTTCATCACGCCATGCACGAAGCCCACCCGCATCCAGTGCGCCACCATCACCGCCGTGCGTTCGCAGACCTCGGCGAACCATGCGCCATACAGCGCTTCGCCCTCGCCCTTCAGATGCGGGAAGTCGCGCCGGATGGTGAAGTCGACCAGCATGCGCAACAGATCGGTTTCGCCCCGCGACATGGGCAACTGATAATGGCCGAAACGCAGGAACGAGGGCGCCACCCGGCACACCACCGCACCGGCTTCGGCCACCGGATGACCGTCGTAGAACATGTCGCGCACGACGGGTTCGCCCGTGCCGACCAGGCTCAGCGCACGCGTGGTCGGCACGCCCAGGTGATGCATGGCCTCGCTGCAGAGGAACTCGCGGATGGACGAGCGCAGTACCGCGCGCCCGTCGGCGGTGCGCGAATACGGCGTCGGACCGGCGCCCTTGAGCTGCAGCTCCCAGCGCTCGCCACGCCCATTGACCACTTCGCCCAGGGTGATGGCGCGTCCATCGCCCAGTTGGCCGGCCCAATTGCCGAACTGATGGCCGCCATAATTACCGGCATAGGGCTGCATGCCCGGCAGCAGCGCATTGCCGCCGAAGACCCGGGCGAAGTCGGGCGATGCCACGTCCGCTTCATCGATGCCTACGAGTGCCGCCACCTCGGGCGAATGCGCCAGCAGCACGGGCGCGGCGACGGGCGTGGGCACGACCGCCGACCACAACGCAGCGCGCACCTCACGGCGATGCGGAGACTGTTCCGGATCGCCCGGCAGTTCGGTGACGTAGCGGTTGTCGAAGCGCAGCGCGTGCATCGCGCTCACGCGGCGTCGGCCGCGTCGTCCACCAGCGGCGTGAGGTCCGGATGCAGCGCGATGCGTTCGTCGAAGACGAAACAGGCGCCGTCGTAGCCGAAGCCGCCCACCTGCTCGAAATAGCCGAGGATGCCGTCGTCCAGCTGCAGCACGTTGTCCATGCCATCGGCCTGCATCCACAGCGCGGCCTTCTCGCAGCGGATGCCGCCGGTGCAGAAGCTCACCACGGTGGCGTCCTTCAACGCATCGCGATGGGGGTCCAATGCGGCCGGCAGGTCGGTGAACTTGTCGATCGGCAAGCTCAGCGCGCCAACGAAGGTGCCGTAGGCCACTTCCTGCGCGTTGCGCGTATCCAGCATCACCACGCGGCGACCGGCGTCGTCATGGCCCTGCGCCAGCCAGCGGGCCAGCGTGCGGGGTTCGACGGTCGGCGCGCGCGCGTCCTCCGGCGTGGTGCCGGGGCGGCGGAAACTGATGATCTCCGGCTTCACCTTGATCTTCAGCCGTGCGAACGGCACCTGCGCGCTGGTGCTGTACTTGACCCGCAAGCCGGCAAAGCGCGGATCCGCACGCAACGGCGCCAGGAATGCCTCGATGGCATCGGCGGAACCCGCCAGGAACAGGTTCACGCCCTCGCCCGCCACCAGCACGGAACCACGCAGCGCCAGCGACTCGGCGCGTTCGCGGATCTCGACCGCGAATGCCTCCGGGGCGTCGATGGGCGTGAAGTGGTAGGCGGCGATATTGGTGACCATGCGGTGATTTTACCGTCCGTCGGCATCCTGCTCCTTCATTCAACCGGATGGTTGACCGTTGCGCCGCGACGGATCAATACTCAACCACATGGTTGAACATGACGCTCCCAAGCTCGACGCCGTCTTCCACGCGCTCGCCGATAGCACCCGCCGGCGCATGCTGCGCAGCCTCGGCGGCCAGCCGCGCAGCGTGGGCGAACTGGCGGCTCCCTTCCACATCTCGCTTGCGGCCGCCTCCAAGCACATCAAGGTGCTGGAACGCGCCGGCCTGGTGACGCGACAGATCCAGGGACGCACCCATCTCTGCCACCTGCAACCGCAGGCGCTCGCCGAGGGCCACGCCTGGCTGCGCCACTACGAGCAGTTCTGGAACACGCGACTGGATGCGCTGGACGTCGTCCTGCAAGCGGATGCCAGCACGCCCGACCCCTTGTCGCACCCACGGAAGCGTCCATGACCGTCCTCCCGTCCCCCGACACGATCGAAGTCACCGTGCACCGACACTTTTCCGCGCCGGCGGAACGCGTGTTCGACGCCTGGCTCACACCACGCCTGCTCGGCCAGTGGATGTTTGGCCCAGGCGTGCGCGACGAGAAGGTGCTGCGGCTGGATGTCGACCCGCGCGTCGGCGGTCGCTTCTCGATGCTGGTCGAGCGTCACGGCACGCGCATCGACCATGTCGGCGAATACCTCGTCATCGACCGTCCGCACCGGCTGTCCTTCACCTGGGGCATCGTGGGCGAATCCGACCAGGACGGCAGCCGCGTGGACATCGTGATCTCGCCTGCGCCGACCGGGTGCGAACTCCATCTCACCCACGCCCTGCCGCGCGCCTGGGCGGACTATGCCGGCCGTACGCAACAGGGCTGGGCGCACATGCTCGACGCGCTGCACGCGCTGTACTGATGCCGCGAACTGACCCTCAAAGCAGCAACCAGGGCAAGGCCAGCGTCACCGCGACGATGAACAGCATCGCGGCGAGGATGCCGACCACGTAGAGCGGGCGATCACGCAGCAGTCCGCCAAAGGTTTCCGCACGCCCTTCGCGCTCGGCGGTGGCGCGTTCGGACCGCGCGTGGTCGCGCCGCTGCGCCTGGTAGTTGGCCATCAGGGTCTTCGCACGGGCCAGCTGGTCGGGATCCTCGATCCACACGCCACCAGAGGAAATGCCCCATGGGCTCTGCTGCGTCTCGTAGAAGTCGATCGCATTCGCGCGCAGCAGATCGCGCACGTCGTCGGCTTCGTCGGCCGGTACGTTGCGCAGGTTGAGGAAGAGTTTCGCCATGGCGGCAGTGTAGCCGGTCAGCTTCCGGCGCATCCGCGTGGGTTACCCTGCACGCCCCCGTATTCCAGGACGATCGATGCGCTCCCTGCTGCTCGCTGTTTCGCTGACCTTCCTTGCTGCCTGCGCTCCGTCAGGCCCGCCGCCCGGTGGCAGCGTCGCCGAACTGCAGCGTCTGGACACCCAGGCAGGTACCGGTACCGTCGCCACCAGCGGCAGCGATGTCACCGTGCACTACACCGGCTGGCTGTACGACGAGAACGCGCCCGACAAGCACGGGATGAAGTTCGACAGCTCGGTGGACCGCGGCGAGCCCTTCACTTTTCTGCTGGGTGCCGGCCAGGTGATCCGCGGATGGGATGACGGCGTCGCCGGCATGAAGGTGGGCGGTAAACGCACCCTGCTGATCCCGTCCGACCTCGGTTATGGCAGCAGTGGCGCGGGCGGCGTCATCCCGCCCGGCGCCTCGCTGGTATTCGACGTGGAACTGCTGGACGTCAAACCCCACGACTGATCCATCAGTCTTCGGCTTCCGCGACGGGCGCCAGCCGCAGATCGTGGAAGTCGAAGCTGAAGTCCGTCAGCGGCGAGATCGCTTCCATCCGTGCTTCGCGGATACCGCCGTCGGGCTTCAGCGAGAAGGTCAGGAAGGCATCGGCGTTGAGCCAGCGCTCGCGCCAGCGTACGACGAAGGTGTCGTGCTGCCAGGGCTGCAGGTCGCCCACCAGTTCCGGGGTACGACTGAAGCGCAGCACCAGCCGTTCGCTCTCCTGGGCGACGGTGACGTCGCCATACCACGGGTCGCGCAACGTGCCGGCGTACTTCGCCAGCGGCAGCGACGGCTTCGACGTCGCGTCGCGCCCCGACTGCAGCTTCTGCCAGTGTTCGTCGGCGTTGTCGTTGGCCTGCGCCACCTGTGCCTGGTAAGCCGCCAGCCAGTCGGTGCCGCTGTTGGCGAGGTAGGCGTCCAGCACCTTCAGGGTGATGGCATGGAACGCGGCGCCGACTTCCTGGTTGGTCAGCACCACGATGCCGAGCTTCTGTTCCGGCACCAGCGTTACCCGCGAGACCATGCCCGGCCAGCCGCCGGTGTGCCACACCAGCTTGCGGCCCTGGAAGTCGGACACCATCCAGCCTTCGCCATAGCCGAGGAAGTTCGGCTTCGCGGCCTTCAGGGCGTCCACCTTGGGCTCGGAGATCGGGATCGGCGTGACCAGCGACCACATCGCCTTCTGCCGGGCGGGCGTGAACAGCGCCTGCTCGCGACCATTCGCATCGCGATACGTGCCACCGGCCAGTTGCGCGTTCATCCAGCGCGCCATGTCCGACACGCTGGAATACACGCCGCCGGCGCCGGCCACGTTCTTCCATGTCATCCGCGGCGCGGGCTGCAGCGTCGTGAAGTCGACCTTGGCATGGCCGGTGGCGACGTTGTCGCCCGCCTTCAGCGCATCGCTGTTGTAGCGGGTCTCGCGCATGCCGAGCGGCTGGAAGATGCGCGTGCGAAGGAACTGTTCGTAGGCCTGCCCGCTGGCCTGCTCGACCACCAGTTGGGCGATGCCGTATAGGATGTTGTCGTAGGCGTAGCGCTCGCGGAAACCGCCGGTGAGCGGCACGTCGCGCAGGCGCTCGGCCACTTCGCGGTTGCTGTAGGTCGTGGTGGGCCAGTACAGCAGGTCACCGGCGCCCAAGCCCAGCCCGCTACGGTGAACGAGCAGGTCGCGGATCCGCATCTCGCGGGTCACGTACGGGTCGGCCATGCGAAACCACGGCAGGTGGTCTATCACGCGATCGTCCAGCGAGAGCTTGCCCTCGTCGGCCAGCATCGACAGCGAGGCCGAGGTGAACGCCTTCGTGTTCGAGGCGATCGCGAACATCGTGTGCGCGTCGACCTTCGCCGGCTTGCCCAGTTCGCGCTCGCCCCAGCCCTTCGCCAGCACCACCTCGCCGTCCTTCACCACCGCGACCGCGATGCCGGGCACGTCGAACGCCTGGCGCACGGCGTCGACGTAGGCGTCGAGGTCCTGCAGCGCGGGGGGTGGCGCGGCGTCCTTCGCGAGGGCCGCCGGCGCAGCCAGGCATAGCAACAGCAGGGCGCGGCGCACGACCGCGGGCGACATCGGATGCATCGGTGATCCCTGTTCAAACACGTTGCGCGACGATACCGCAGGCGACGCTTCTGTCGGGAGTGCTGATCGGGCACGGCATACTATGCGGATGCCTTCACCAAGCCCCGACACCCCGCGCTCCTCGTCCACCGTCGCCGTCGTCGGCGGTGGTCCTGCCGGTCTGATGGCGGCAGAGACCCTGCGCGCGGCAGGGTTGCAGGTGGATCTCTACGACGCGAAGGGATCCGTGGGACGGAAGTTCCTGATCGCCGGCAAGGGCGGCATGAACCTGACCCACTCCGATCCGTTCGACGCCTTCGTTACACGGTACGGCGAGCGAACCGATGAGGTCGCCGCATGGCTGCGCAGTTTCGATGCCGACGCGCTTCGTGACTGGGCGCGCGGACTGGGAGTGGAGACGTTCGTCGGCACCTCCGGTCGCGTGTTTCCCACCGATCTCAAGGCCGCGCCTCTCCTGCGTGGCTGGGTGCGTCGATTGCGCGAACAGGGCGTGCGCTTCCATGTGCTGCATCGCTGGCAGGGATGGAATGAAGCCGGCGCGCTCCGCTTCACCACGCCTGACGGTGACCTCTGCGTCCAGGCCGACGCGGTCGTGCTGGCCACGGGCGGCGGCAGTTGGCCCGAACTCGGCTCGGACGGCGCCTGGGTTGGAGCGCTGCAAGCGCGCGGTGTGGACATCGCGCCGCTCCAGCCATCCAATTGCGGGTTCGACATCGGCTGGAGCGAGCATCTGGCGACACGGTTCGCCGGCGAACCACTGAAGCCGGTCACCGCGCACTGGCATGCCGCCGACGGCACACCGCGGCAACGCCAGGGCGAGTGCGTGATCACCGCAACCGGCGTCGAAGGCAGCCTGGTCTACGCACTGTCACCGATGTTGCGCGACGCGATTGCGCGTGACGACCACACCACGCTGGTGCTGGACCTGCTGCCGGGGCGCGACGAACAGGATCTGGTGCGCCGGCTGGCCAAGCCGCGCGGTTCACGCAGCCTGAGCGAGCACCTGCGCCGCGAAGCCGGGGTGACCGGCGTGCGTGCGGCCTTGCTCTATGAAGTGCTGGACAAGGCGGCGCTGGCCGATCCGGCACGGATCGCCCGGACGCTCAAGCGATTCCCGTTCCACCTGCTGCGCGCACGCCCGATCGAAGAGGCCATCAGCAGCGCGGGCGGCGTCATGCTGGAAGCGTTGGACGAAGGCTTGATGCTGCGCGGATTGCCTGGCGTGTTCGCCGCCGGCGAGATGCTGGACTGGGAAGCACCCACCGGCGGCTACCTGCTGACGGCGTGCTTCGCCAGCGGTCGCCAGGCCGCGCACGGCGTGATCGACTGGCTGGCGCAACGCAACGCCTGAGTGGTCGTCCGCAGGGGCTGCGGCGCGCACCCCGGGAAGTGCGTGCCGCAGCGGCTGCGGAACGTGGGCGCACGATACGCGAGCCGTTGTTGAAGTCCGGTTAGCGTTTCAAAGCAGTTTTATTACAGACATTTACGGCCGGATGTGCATGCTGTGCATCAGGGTGCTGAATGCTCATTCAGACTCTTCCGTGACTCCCTGCTTGTCCGCGCCCTCGCGCCGCGCCTTCGCCGCGGCATACATGTTGTCGACCAGGTTGGGATAGCGTCGACCGGCTGCTTCGGCGCGGGCGCGGGCTTCTTCCACCTGGGCCGGCGTGAGCTTCAGGCCACCGCCACGGCGCTTCGGTGCAGGACGCTGCCACGGTCCGGGCTTGCGCGTCGCCATCGATCAGACCGCCGCGGTCACCACGATCTCGATCAGCCATCCCGGGCGCGCGAGGTGCGCCTGCACCGTCGCGCGCGGGGGCGCGTTGCCTTCCGGCACCCACGCATCCCAGACGCGGTTCATCGCTTCGAAATCCTGCAGGTCCTTGATGAAGATCTCCGCGCGCAGGATCTTCGCCTTGTCGCTGCCCGCACGCGCAAGCAGCGCGTCGATCTCGGCGAGCACCTGCTGGGTCTGCCCCGCGATGCCCTGCGTGGCGTCCTCCGCCACCTGCCCCGCCAGGTAGATCACGCCGTTGTGGATGGCCATTTCGGAGAGGCGTGCGCCTACGTCGAACCGCTGGATCATGTGGGGATCTCCTGTGTGAATACCCAAAGCTTAGCGCCGCGCATCGGTGTCCGCACGCCGGGCGGCACGCCACAGCCATGTGCCCGCCAACAGCATGGCGGAGACGATCAGCGTGATCAGCAGTTTCTGCACCCAGCCTTTTCCCGCCGGCGCCCACAGCGCGTGCACCCACAGCAAGGCGAAGCACGCGAGCGACCAGGACACGGCCAGCGGGAAATGTGGCCGCCACGCCGCATCGAGGCGGAACCGCCACGCCTGCAGCACCATGCCCGTGGTGACGCAGAGGAACGCCGTGATCGCGCAGGTGTGGTGGAACCAGACGTGGAATTCAGGCGCGATGGCCGGCAGCCACGAATCACCGACCGCCACGCCGGCGAGCGCGGCAGCGCCGAGGCAGAACAGCAACACGGGAGCGCCGCTCCGTGCCTGCGATGCCAACTGGGCACGCAGCCCCATCGCCAGCAGCACGATGGTCGCCGCCAGCAGGCAGTAGGCCGTACGCAGCACCAGGCCGTAGGGCCCGCTCAGGTATTGGCTCAGCGTGGCCTGCGGCCAGGCGAGGTCGTGGCGGATGACCTGCAGCGATCCCGCCACCAGCAGGAACAGCATTGCGCCGATGATCGCCAAGGCCGCGACGAAGCGGATGGCGCGGGAGTGGATAGGGGGCGGCGCTGCGTCGGGCACGGCGGGGTCTCTGCAATGGGCGGCCGATGATCGGCCAGTGCTCAAGTTTGCCGGCAGCAGGCCGTTGTCGTGGGCAGAAGTCCGCGACGTGCCCGGCGTCACGGTTTGACCTACACTCCATCCCTCCCTGGTGCACCAGGGACTGGCCGCCACGAGCGAGGGGACTCCACGCGCCAATGCCGTCCGACGTATCGCCATCCGGCGCCCATCCTGCGCGCCACCACGCCCAGCGCCTGCCCCGCCGGATCTACCGGCTGCGCATGCTGGGCATGGGGCTGGCTGCGCTGCCTGTCGGCGCGGTGCTGATCGAGCACGACGCCGGTTGGGGTACCTGGGCCTGGCTGGGCTTCACCGCCCTGCTGTGGCCGCAGCTGGCTTACTGGCTCGCGCTGCGCCAACGCGAACCCTTCCGCGGCGAGATCCGCAACCTGCTCTTCGACTCGATGCTGGCCGGCATGTGGGTGCCGCTGATGGCGTTCAACCTGCTGCCCAGCGTGTTGCTGGTCACGCTGGCCACGGTCGACAAGATCAGCACCGGCATCGATCGCCTCTGGTACTGGTCGCTGCCATTGATGCTGGCAGGCGCGTTGCTGGCCGGCGCGCTCACCGGGTTCGAGCTGCGGCCCGTCACCAGCATGCCGGTGATGCTGGCATGCCTGCCGATGCTGTTGATCCACTCGATCGCCGTGAGCCAGGCCAGCTACCGGTTGGTACGCAAGGTGAAGCGGCAGAACCGCCTGCTGGACGAAATCAGCCGGCGCGACGCCCTCACCGGCCTGGACAGCCGCGGCCACTGGCAGGAACAGGCGTCGATGCTGCTCTCGCAATGTGCGGACACCGGTGAGCACGCCACGCTGATGATGATCGACATCGATCACTTCAAGGCCATCAACGACCGCCACGGCCATGCGGCTGGCGACGACGTGCTGCGCGGAGTCGCCGGGGTGATCCAGCACAGCATCCGCACCCTGGACTGCGCCGGTCGGCTGGGTGGCGACGAGTTCGCCGTGCTGCTGCGAGGCAGCGACCTGCTGGCGGCCGAGAACGTGGCGCAGCGCATCCGCGAAGGGGTGCAAGCGCTCCGCCTGCAGAGCGCGCCCGGCCTGCAGCCTACCGTCAGCCTGGGATTGGCACGGGCAGATGCCCCGTCCACCGGCCTGCGCGCATGGCTGGAAGCGGCTGACCGCGCGCTCTACCGCGCCAAGAGCAACGGCCGCAACCAGTGGGCGGTGCACGAAGGCCTGCACACGGCCACCGTCTCGCCCTGACGCGCCGCCAGGGCATACCTTCGGTTCGAGTTTGCACGGACCGCCGCGCGGGGCGGTCCGGCGGTCAGGCGCCGACGTGGTGTTCGGCGCGGCCTTCGCGCGTGGGCAGTTCCAGCACATTGCTGGCCTCGCGCGCGTGTTCCTGCGCGGGCTCGTAGACGCAGACACGATTGCGGCCCTGGTGCTTGGCGCGGTAGAGCTGCTTGTCTGCCTGCGAAAGCAGCTTGGCCAGGCTGTAGCCGGACTGCATGCTGGAGGTCACGCCGAAGCTGCCGGTGATGGCGAACACGTGCCCGGTTTCGCGGGTATCGATCTGCGCCAGGCGCACGCGGCAGTCCTCGGCAACGCGGGCGGCGGCGCGCAGGTCGCAGCCGTACATCAGGATGGCGAACTCTTCGCCGCCCAGTCGGCCGATCACGTCGATGCGCCTGCAGAAGCCCTTGCTGGCTTCGGAGACTTCCTTCAACGCCCAGTCGCCGGTGCCATGGCCGAAGCGGTCGTTGATGTTCTTGAAGTGGTCCAGGTCGAACATGATCAGCGCGGCCTGTTCGCCGTTGCGGGCGCACTCGGCCAGCGCGCGTTCGGCGCGGATGGTGAAGTGGTGGCGGTTGCAGATGCCGGTCAGGGCGTCGGTCTCGGCCATCTTCTTCAACGACAGCTGCACGCGCTTGATCTTGAATGCCCAGTAGCCGATGGACGCGACCAGCACGATCAGCAGGATCACGATCAGCCGCGTGTTCTGTGCCGCCTGCTGGTCGACCTTGCGCTGCAGCTGCAGCACCTGGTTCTGCTGGTCGAGCAGGCTGATCTGCTGGGTCTTCTGCAGGGTTTCCTGGCGCACGATCTGATAAGCCAGTTCGCGGGCCTTCACTTCATTGAGGTAGGCCTTGTCGGCCTCGGCGTAGCTTTGATAAGCCACCAGTGCCCCTTTGGTATCGCCATTGCGTTCCGCAATGTCGTAAAGCGTCCTGTAGGCCTTTACCAGAGGGAGCGTGCTGGTGACACCCGCGCTTTGGCTCAATACGCCACGCGCATAATTCTCGGCGGCGGAGAGATCGCCCTTCTCCAGCGTTTGCTCGGCGAGGAACGCCTTCGCCTCTGCCACCAGGTGCGGATACTTGGCTCGTTCGATCTCGCCCAGATGCTTTTCGATCAGATCGATCGCACGCTGCGTTTCCCCCGCCTCCACCCACTTCCTGGCCAGCGCGATACGGATGAAGTTCGCTGCCGCGAATTCCTTCTGCTTGTTGCAATGCTCGATCGCGCCATGGATGGTCGCATCGTCGGCGGGCAGGAGCCCCAGGAACTGGCGACTCTCGATCTGCACCTGGGATGCAAGACAGCGCGTCCGACCATCGGGCACGTCCTTCAGGATGCGATCGGCATAGTCCAGCGCCTGTCGATACTGCCCGATCTGCTGGTTGAGCACTGCCGCCACACCCAGCCCCTGATGGCGAATTTCCTTGGAGCGCGCCGCAGGAAGCCGCTGCATGGCTTTTTCGAGCTGGCGGAGGCCTTCGGTGAACTGCCGGTTCAGCGCATAGGCGTTGACCGTAAGCAGGGTCGCGCGCAAGGCAAGATCAGCGTCCTTGGTCGATTCGCCCAACGCTTTCGCCACCGTGATGCCGGCTTCTGCTTTTCCTTCGAAGATCAGACCGTACGCCTTCAGGTAGGCAATACGGTCTTTCTGCGCTTCGTCCGCGGAATCGACCTGGGCTTCGAGTTGCCCGAGCAGCCGCTGGAAGGACTTCGGATCGGAACTGCGGGCGGTCTCCGCCTTCGCGATAAGCGCGTCAAGCGATCCGGCCGCATATGCAGGCCCGATCGAGATCGACACCAGCAAAGCGCCCAGCAGCCAGTAACCCTTCCATTGCGCAGACATAGCTCTACTCCCTTGATCTACTGCCCTCGACGGAAGCTCACTCTTCCGGCGGGTTGTCTTCCACGGGTACGTCACCTTCCAGGGGCTGATCGTCTTCCTTGGCCGGTTGCTGATCAGGCGCCCAGATCATGCACATCATCTTGCTTCGTCCACCCAACAGGTCCGAGATCGTGGCGCTGTCCCTGCCCCGGAGGGCTGTGGCTTCCGGTTCATCGATCCCGAGGGCGTCGATGGCGGCGTTGTAGTCCGCTGCGGTCATGTGGCGGGCCGACGAATTCTGACCGATAGATTCGATGAAACGGATAACTGCTGACACGACTCCCCCTGGGCAAAATGGTGTTGAACGGCCCCTGCTCCCCAAGCAAACGGGCTCGTTTGCGGAAGATAACCTCTTTTCAGGCCACTCTCTAGCGGTTTTTCAGTGGGGAAGAGGGCCTAATCAGCCAACTCCGCCAACCGGGAGACGACCTCGCGATTCAGCTCCATCGGTCTTGAAGGGGGGACCACGAGGGTCGTCTGGCCGCTCAGCTGCGCGCCAACCAGCTCCTTCAGCGGGAACCGCTCCATGCGAGGACGGGCGAACGGCAGCGTGGCTGCTTCGTACGCGGTGACGACGTGGTCCCCGGGGTAGTCCCTGGAAAGGATGTCCACGAGGATTTCACGCTGGGCACGGCCCGTGCTGAGGCGTGCCAGCGTCGGATCGCCCGCCACGCCCACCTGCCACAGGACCAGGACAGCCGTGGGATCCACGATGCGGCGATAGGCCATGAACTGGCTCGCTTCGTAGTGCTGGCAGCCATAGGTTCCCGGGTCGATCCCGAGGTCCGCGTACAGACAGTCTTCCGCGGATACCGCAGCTTCCATGACCGCGTCGAACCCTTCGGAACGGGCCTGCTCGATCGCACGATGGGGCACGCATGCGAACACGCCAGGGTGCCCATAGAAGGCGCCGCAGACCCGCTCCCCCGCACGGACCCGCTCCAACATGGCGTGGACCATTTCAGCGTAGGAATCGCTGCGCGGCTTTCCTTCCGAATAATAGGGTTGCAGGCTGCGGACATCCGAGTGCATCTGCTGCACCCATAGCTCCACCAACGGGTCAGAGGCCGCCACGAACACCACGTCGGCTTCCTCGATGAAACTCCTCGCACGCGGCGCGAGATGCGCCCCCAGCGTCATGCCCAGGCCGACGCACGCCAAACTACCCGACTTCATTACTGCTTCCCCTGATTCAGACCACTGACACCGACATTGCCCGATCGCGGCGCCATGCCAGCCACTCGTGCGGCATGGGCGTCCCCTCGATACGCTTGAAGCCCGACTGCTCCATCACACGCTGCCAGCCCATGTTGCCGTTCCGCTGGCGCGATTCGATGGCCGGCAGTCCCAACCTGTCGAAACCATACTCCACCATCGCGCCCAGGACGCGACGCCCGATGCCCCGCCGCTGCCATGCCGGCAGCAGCATGATGCCGATTTCCGCGCAGGGACCGGCCATCATGAGGAGCGAGATGCCGATGCCGGCCTCCTCGCCGGGCACGACGACCGTCCACATCCGATAGGTTGTATCTGCGGCTGCGGCCAGCTCGATCGCCCTGGAGAATCGCGAGCGCGCCGTGACGACATCCAGCGGATCGCCTACGTGTCGCATCGCCTCAGGCGATGCGTGCACCTGGACGTAGAGCGCCTCATCAGCCCGGGCAAGTGCACGCAGGTACACGCCATCCCCTGCCAGGTCCGGCGTCGTCATCCTGGTGAGCGCGGCATCGGCGCGCATGCCTCCGCACCGTGCAGCACGCTGGGAAAGCGAAGGATCACCCCGCCCTTCGATGCCTCCGTTCCCGTTCGCTTCACCCCGCGTGTCCCCGCGCCCACCGCACGATCGCCTCCATCGCCATCGCGCCACTCTGCCGGGCGATCTCGCGGCCGCCCTGGAGCAGCACCATCGTGGGGATACTGCGGATGCCGAAGCGGTTGCCCAGCCCCGGACAGGCTTCGGTATCGACCTTGGCCAGGCGCATCGCGGGCTCCAGTTCGCGAGCCGCCTGCTGGAAGTGCGGCGCCATCTGCAGGCAGGGCCCGCACCAGGGTGCCCAGAAATCCACCAGCAACGGCAGTGTGCTGCGCAGCGCGTGGCGGTCGAAGTCCGCCTCGCCCAGCGCCAGCGGCAATCCGGTGAACAACGGGTGGTGGCAGCGCCCGCAGCTCGGCGCCTCCGCCAGCCGCGCCGGCGGCACACGGTTCATCGCCGCACAGTGCGGGCAGGCGATCAGGTGGGCGTCGGCGCTCATGCCCGCATCCTACCGTCCGTATGTTGCGCGCGTCACCGCACGACGTGCCATGCCACCTCCGCATACTCGCGCGCGATCACCACCCACATGTCGAGGTCGGCGTCCTTCATCAGGTGCGGAAGCAGCGTATCGAGCCGCTCGCGGAGCATGCGGTTCTCCGGCTCCACCCGGTCCCGCGGCGACAGCACCGCGCCGACGCCGATTCCGTCCCGCCCCTGTTCGAGCGGCGGTGCGGCGTATCCAGCAGGTGCCGGCGCAAGCCCGGCCAGCAACAGGAGCAGGAGGATGGCAAGGCGCATGCGGGCGACGTCCGGCGTAGGAGCCCCGACGCTAGCCGCCCCGCGGCGAGCGCGTCAACGCGGCCAGACGGCCCATGCCGCAGTGCGATGCAGGACTACACTCGGCCCACGCGGACGCGTCCCGGTGCGGGACCGGAGGTGGGCGATGTGGACGAAGTGGCTCGGCACCCTGCTGCTGGCATCGTCGGCCCTGGCCGCGTTCGCCCAACCCGCTCCACCGCCCGCCCCCGCCGACGTGCTGGCGGTGCCGGAACCGCTGAAGCGCCAGTTCCGCGAACAGGTCCTTGACCGCACCCATGTGGCGCACGCCCGCCTGGAACGGATGGTCGATTTCCTGTTCAGCCCGCAGGGGCTGGGCATGAGCTACGACCCCGACGCCAACCACACCGTGGCTGAGGCATATGCCACGCGTCAGGCCAACTGCATGAGCTTCACCCTGCTGACGGTGGCGCTGGCGCGCGAGGCGGGCCTGGATGCGTACGCCCAGCAGGTCGAAGAAACCCTCGCGTGGCGGCAGGACCACAACACCCTGTATCGCACCCAGCACGTCAACGCCGGCGTGAGCATCCGTGGGCGGCGCTTCACCGTCGACGTGGCCTGGAACGAAGTCATCACCCGCAAGCCGCCGGAACCTATCCGCGACGACCGCCTGATAGCGCATTACTACAACAACCGCGCAGCGCAGCTGCTGGAACAGGGCGCGCTTGAGGACGCACTCCGCCATGCCGGGATCGCGCTGAAGCTGGATCCCGGCTACGCCACCACCTGGAGCAACACCGGCGTGATGTACCTGCGCGACGGCGACGAGGCACGCGCCGAGCAGGCGTACCGGCATGCGCTGGACCTCGATGCCGACAATCCCGGCGCACTGTTCAACCTGGTGTCGTTCTACCAGCGCGCAGGGGATGTCGAGCGTGCGCGCCCGCTGCAGAAGCGACTGGACGCCGTGCAGGCACGCGACCCGTTCCATCACTTCCTGGTGGCCGCCGGCTTCGAGCGCGATGGCGATCTGGAGCGCGCGGCAGAGCACTACCGCAAGGCCATCCACCTCTACGACGGCGAACACCGCTTCCATTTCGGGCTGGCGCGGGTTTACTTCCAGCAAGGCGACCACCGCCGCGCGAGCCGCGAACTGGCGCGCGCACGCGAACTCAGCCAGGGCGAAACCCGATCGCTCTACCAGGCCAAGCTGGATACGCTGCGACGGCAGGGGGACTGACGGCCCGCCCGATCACCCGAGCGGCCATTCTCCAAGCAACCCGTAGTCCGGCTCGTTCTCGATGCTCTGCAGCAGGTGCACGGCGTGCGGATGCAGCACCACCGGGGTCACGTCCACCGGGGCGGTCCGCGGCGGCACGTATGCGATGGTCAGGTGCGGGACGAAACTGCGGCCGACGTGTTGCTTGAAGCCGGCACGCAGCAGGCGCTGCTGCAGGCCACGCCAGAAGGCGACGACCGCGGGCGACGGATGCAGCGCGGCCAGTGTCAATGCGGGATTCTTCGGATTGCCCAGGCACAGCAGGTGGTCGAGGGTGATCCCCACCGGCTCGGGCTGCCAGTCGCGCATCGCCTCGTGCGCCGCCGACACCATGTCCGCGCGCGGCCCGTCGCTCTCGCCCAGGAAATGCAGGGTCAGGTGGTAGCGCTCCGGCCGCACCCAGCGCGCCTGCGGAAATGCCGCCTTGAGGTCCTCGGCCCGGTGCCGGAGCGCCTCGCATTCACCCGGCGACGGCACCAGGGCGAAGAACAGGCGATGCAGCCGGCCCGGCTGAGCACCGCCGAACAGATCGCCTTGCTGGGATGGCGCAGATGTGGCGGGCATGACGCGGACGGCGTTGGGACGACAATGCCCGGCATCATCGGCGCGATAGCGAAACCGTGCAACCCGCAACGGAAAGCGGGAAGCGCACGTCCCGCACGTTCGCTTCCAAGCGGCAGGGCTCTGGGCGCATCGGCTTCAGCCCTGCAGCGATTTCTCGAACCAGTGATCCGCGTAGGGATTGTCGTTGTACGGGGGAATTTCGCTGTACCCGTTGCGGGCATACAGCGCGCGGGCTTCCACCAGCGTGCGGTTGGTGTCCAGCCGCACGCGCACGAGCCCCAACATGCGCGCCTGTTGCTCCAGCGCGTCGAGCAGGCGCTGCGCCACGCCCAGGCCGCGCGCGTCCGGCGCGACCCACATGCGCTTGATCTCGCCAACGCCCTCCCCTGCCACTTTCAGACCACCGCATCCGATCGCCACGCCATCCAGCCAAGCGAGCAGGAACACGCCCTGCGGTGGCACCAGTTCCTTTGGATGGGCGGAGACGCTCCGCGCGGCGTCGAACCCGGTTTCGAACCGCGCGTCGAGTTCATCGAGGTAGGCGCCGATGCAGGCTTGCGCCGCTGCGCTGGCGGGGTTCTCCACCCGGATCTCCACCGCAGAGGCCCGCAGCAACGCCTCCACCTCGTCCATCGCCGCGAGCATGCGCGTGCGTTGGCGCTCGGACAGCGGCGCCAGCAAGGCGTCGGCCAGCGCCTGCGAATCGCGATCGAGCGCGTCCACCTCACGGCGCCCCTTGGCGGTCAGCCGCACGCGCCGGGCGCGCGCATCGACGTCGGACGCCGTCACCCGGACCAGTCCCTGCGCCTCGAGCGCCCGCAGCAACCGGCTGGCGTAGCCCGAATCGAGCGCCAGGCGCGCGCGCAGGTCGCGAACGTCCGCCCCGTTGCGCCCGACTTCGAACAAGAGCCGCGACTCGGCCAGCGGGCGCCCGTGCCCGAGGTAGTCATCGTTGAGCACGCCGATACGGCGGGTGACGGTCCGGTTGAAGCGGCGCAGGCGCTGGGTGTCGTCCATTACCTGACTTTAGTCAGATAATGATGGGGAATCAACGCCCCGCGGCTCGACGCGGCTCAGCCAAGCTCCAGCCCCAACGCGTCGCGCTCGCCGGTGCTCAGGGGATACGCCGTCCGCAAGGTCTGCCCTGCCGGAGCGAAGAACAGGCAGGGCGGCTGTCGGCGCAACTTGGCCGACAGGATGCCAGTGGCGATCCGCGCGCCGCCGAGCACGAACGCCACCGGCGTGCCGGGGACGTCGCCGATCGCGGAGCCGGTGTTAAGGACGACACGCCCGGCTGGTCCGAATGCCGCATCCACGTCCAACGCCGGCACCAGGCTGGCCACGACCATGCCGACGTAGGCCACATGCCCGTCGTGCGGCGTGTTGCCCAACGGCGTGCGACAGCACGCGGCATACCAGCGGAACAGGCCGCCCTTGCGCAGGCACAGGCCGGCGATGTGCTCCTCGCCTTCCGTGAACCGCACGGCCAGCGGGTTCATCGCCACGATGTCCGTGCCACCGTGCGCATCCAGCAGGCCGGGCTGGCCGAGATGGCGCGCGTAGGCCTGGCAATCCTTGCAGTAGCACGTGGCGCGCACGTAGGCGCGGTCCGTGGAGACGATTCCTTTCACCTGCCCGCAACGGCAACGCAATGCCAGCGCCATCGGTGCACCTCGCATGGTTCCTCGACGGGGCAGGAATACCCCAGCGGATATGAGCGCGATGTAAAACCGCGGCCCGCTGCCTGACTGGCGTCGCAACGCGCGGTCAGGCGGCCGCGTCGACCTGCGCGGATGCCATCGCCGCGCTGGCGTGGGGAGCGGCAACCGCCAGGGCGCGCCCCAGGCCGGTCATGCGGGTGGTGTCGTCGAGCGCCTGGTCGTCCAGGCCCTGCAGCACGCGCTCGGACAGGCCCCACTCGCGCGCGACCGCACGACCGAGGCGCGGCGACGCGTCCTGCAGCAGACGCGTGGCGACGCCCACGTCAGGTGCGCCGCGATGCTGCGCGCACGCATCGCGGAGCGCCTGCACCACGAGGATGGCGCCCAGCCCCTGCAACAGCGCGAGGAGTTGCGCGGCGAAGGCGTCTTCGCGCTCCACGGTTTTCGCGAACTGCGCGGCAGCCAGCGCGGCGCGCTGGGTGTGCTCCCAGATCAGGTCGGGCAACGCGCCCAGCGCACCACCGTCCATCCGCATGACCGGCTGCATCACCGCCATCGCCACCAGGTGACGGAGACCTTCGGTACCGACCAATGCGACTGCGCGGTCGAGGCTCTCGATCGGCGCGGGCTGGGTGCGGTAGAGCGCGCTGTTGGCGAGGCGGAGCAGATGCGCAGCCAGGGCGGGATCGCGCGCGATCACCCCGGCGATCTCGCGTCCGGACGCCTCGTCGTCGTTGAGGGTGCTGAGCAGTTGTGGCAGCAGTTGCGGCCGGCGCGGCAAGCGCTGCGGGGCCTCTGCGAAGCGCGCCAGCGTCCTTTCAGCATCATCCCGCAGGGACGCGCTGGATTCGGGTGACAGCGGCGGCGGCTGGCCCTCATATGCCAGCTCCAGCAACGCCTCCGCCCAGGTGCGATCGGCGGCGGGCGCCGCCGCCTCGGTCGCCGCGGCGGGCGGGTTTGCTGTCGATACGTCGCGCAGCACGACGGCCGGCGTGCGTCCGCGTTGCCACCACGATGTCAGTGCCCCCAGCAGTGCCACGCGCGCCCCCAGACGTACCCGTCGAGACGGTAGCGGCAGGTCCGCGCGGAACTTGAGGGTGTCAGGACGACGTCGTGGCGCCTTTGCCCCGCCAGGTCAACAGGGCGGGCAGGATATGGCCGGCGCTGAGCGGAGCCACGGGCACCGGATACGGGCCGGCAGGGTCCACCCAGGCGAGCGCTTCGATCTCGGCCTGCGGCATGGGCACGCCATGCACCGCGCACCGGTAGGCGTGCGCCCGCACGCGCAAACCCGGCTCGTTGACCGCGTCCGCCTCGAATTCGCCCAGCCACACGGCCGAGGCATGATCGAGCTGCACGCCAAGCTCTTCCTCGAGTTCTCGGGCGAGCGCGGACAACGGCTCTTCGCCTGGTTCGGTCTTGCCACCCGGCTGGATGAAGATGGCCGAGGCGCGCTTGCGCACCAGCAACACCTCGCCCTGCGCGTTGAGGATGACGGCGGCGACGGTATGGAGCGTGGTCATGCGGTTCGGGAAGAGCGCGTGCGGCCGCGTCAGCGCAGCTGGCTGTCCTTGCTGCCGCGCCGGTTGTAGAGGCCGGCCGCCTGCTCGTCCTGATCGGCCGCTTCCTGGCAGGCGACGCACAGGCGCACACCGGGCACGGCTTTCTGGCGTGCGGGCGGAATCGGCTTGTCGCACTCTTCGCAGTGGCTGAGGCTGGGGCCCTTGGGCAACGCACGGCGCGCCCGCTCGATGCCGTCCTTCACGGTCGCATCGATCTGGTCCTGTACCGCACCATCGCCTGCCCATCCGGTCGCCATCATCCACTCCCACTGATACGCCACGCCCAGCGTACACCCGGCCAGCTGACTCGCGCCCTGCCCCGACGCTGCCGCACGCTCAAGCGAACGAGGTGCGGCGCACCTTCACGCGTGCGCCAGCGCGTAGTCGATCGCGGCGACCACGGCCGCGACCTGCGCGTCGTTGCACTGGATCGGCGTCGCCTTGGGACTGTCCGGATAGACCTCGGTGATCGTGGTATAGCGCGCATCGGTGATGCCGGTGCACAGACCGAGCGACTTCACCGGGTACTCGATCACGCCCTCGGCCACCACCGGCGAACCGATGATCTCGCCCCGGGCATCGGCCGGGGCGATGTGGGTCACCTGCGCCACGGCCGCGATCACCGCCCGCTGGAACGCCGGCTGCCGGTTCTCGCTGTCGTCCACCAGGTAGAAGCCGTCGGGAATTTCGCCGGGCTCGAACGGCTTGCCGTCGCGTGCGGCGAGCGCGGGCCGGAATTCGGTCTCGTCGCTGTCCGTGGTCTCATGCAGGTCGATGTGCATCAGCACGCGATCCTTCACCGGCGCCACGAGCGACATCAGCGCCGCGGATTCCTGTGCGGGGCTGTCCGCGCGGAAGGAGCGGTTCGGGTCCAGCGCATCGGCGTTCCAGCGGTGGATGCGCTCGTAGCCCCAGGGGCTGACGCAGGGCACGACCAGCAGGTTGGCGCGGCCGGCGTACCCGGCGGCACCTTGTTCGAGGAATTGCAGCGCGCCGTGCACGCCGCTGGTCTCGTAGCCATGGACCCCGCCGGTGACCAGCATCAGCGGCAGTGCGTCGTTCCACTCCCGGCTGCGCACGACGTACAGCGGGTAGCGTTCGCCCGGGCCGTAATCCAGCGCACCGTAAGTGCCCACGTCGAAGCGCTCGCGCAGGCGATCGAGGGACGCCACCACGTCATCCGCGTAGCGCCGTCGCACGCGCTGCTGCGCGCGCCAGCTCGCTTTTTCGGCCGCGCCCCAGGGCTGGCCAGGCGTACCGATCGGATGGAAGGTCGGGATTTGCATGCGTCGTTCACGTACAGGCGGCAGGAAGTGCGGCACTTTAGCACCGCATGGCACGCGGCCCTCCGCGGCCGGCGCCGTCCACCGCTTGCGTTTTCCCCGCGACGATCCTGCGAGACCGAGGCCCTCTGCGCGTGATGAAGCAGCATGTCCACTACGTGACCACAGAAGACCAGATCCGCCTGGCCTGGGCCGAGATGGGACGCGGTCTGCCGCTGGTGAAGGCGGCGACGTGGCTCACGCATCTGCAGTACGACCTGGAAAGCCCGGTCTGGTCCCACTGGGCGCGCTTCTTCGGCGAGCACTTCCGCTACATCCGCCATGACGAACGTGGTTGCGGCATGTCGGACTGGAACGCCGGGCTGCTCGATGCGACCCATTGGGTGGACGACCTGGAACGCATCGTGGACGCCGCCGGCATCGATCGCCCGTTCGCGTTGCTGGGCATCAGCCAGGGCGCGGCCACGGCGATCCGCTATGCCGTGAGGCACCCCCAGCGCGTCTCGCACCTGATCCTCTATGGCGGTTATGCGATGGGTGGGAACCGGAGCGAGAACCCCGAACGCCGCAACCTGTTCAACGCGGTGATGGACGTGATCGGCCATGGCTGGGGCAACGACAATCCCGCTTTCCGCCAGTTGTTCACCTCGCGCTTCGTGCCGCAGGGCAGCCGCGCCCAGTTGGACTGGTTCAACGAACTGTGCCGGCGCACGACCTCGCCGGAGAACGCACGCGCATTGCTGGCCGCCCGCGGCGACATCGATGTGCGCGACGTGCTGCCACAGGTCCGCGTGCCCACGCTGGTGCTGCACAGCGCGGACGACCAGATCGCACCGCTTGCTCAGGGACGGCGCCTGGCGAGCGCGATCCCGGGCGCCACGTTCCTGCAACTGGACTCGTGCAACCACGTGCTGCTGGAACACGAGCCGGCCTGGCAGCAGTTCCAGCAGGCGGTGCTGGAGTTCACCGGCCAACAATCCGCCGATGCGAGCGTGGATGACGTATCCGCCCTGCTGACCGCACGCGAACGTGCCACGCTGTCGCTGCTGTGCGAGGGCCGCAGCAATGCGCAGATCGGCTGGCAACTGGGCATCACCGAAAAGACCGTGCGCAACCACGTGTCCCACCTCTACCGGAAGCTGGGCGTGCGCAGCCGCGCCGAAGCCATCGTGAAGAGCTACGGCGCCTCCCGCAGGCAGGACTGAACCGCCGACCCGCACCCGGGACATTTGTCCCATAACGCGCCGACCGGCGTCGAAGACCCGGGACAACGTTCCCATGGCCGCAGGCGGCGGCGGTGCCCAGACTGCACACACCGTCGCTCCCGTGCACGTTCCGCGCGGGCGTCGCGGCGTCCCGCAAGCGGACCCGCGCACAACGACGCCGTTCCCCCCCGGAGATCCCCTGATGTCCCGCCTGCTCGCCCTGCTGTACGGCACCGCCTGTTATGCGGTGTTCCTCGCCACGTTCCTGTATGCCGTCGCCTTCGTCACCGGTGCCGGTGTTCCCAAACACATCGACAACGGCGCATCGGCGCCGTTGATGGTGGCACTGGTCATCGACCTGGTCCTGATGACCCTGTTCGCCCTGCAGCACAGTGTGATGGCCCGCCCGGCCTTCAAGCGCTGGTGGACGCGCTTCGTGCCGCCGCCGATCGAGCGCAGCACCTACGTGCTCGCGTCCAGCCTGGTGCTCGCCCTCTTGTTCTGGCAATGGCGGCCCTTGCCCGCGATCGTCTGGGCCGTGGACGGCACGCTTGCGCGCGGCGCGGTGTATGCACTGTCCGCGCTCGGATGGGGGCTGGTGCTCGCCAGCACCTTCCTGATCAGCCATTTCGAACTGTTCGGCCTGCGCCAGGTCTGGGATCTCGCGCGAAAGCGGGGCCCCGCGCCCGAAACGCCGTTCGTGGTGCGCGCGCTGTACCGCATCGTGCGCCACCCGCTGATGCTCGGCTTCCTGATCGCGTTCTGGGCCGCACCGACGATGACCGTGGGCCACCTGCTGTTCGCGGCGGTGACGACGGCCTACATCATCGTGGCGGTGAAGTTCCTGGAAGAGCGCGACCTGGTTGCGCAGCACGGCGAGGCCTATCGTCGGTACCAGCGCGAAGTCCCGATGCTGTTGCCCGGGCGCGTGCGTGCGTCTCATGGCGAAGACTCGGCGTCTGCAACCTTGAAGCCGGAGCATCCATCTCGCTGACGTATGTGCACGGCGGGAGCGCCGACACGACGGGTTGCCAAGCGGGAAACAGGCCCCAGACTAGGGACTGCTTCCTTCGAATCCTCCCGCATGCCCCACTACACCGGCCCCCTCCTCACCCGCGACACCGCGGCTGCGCTGCGCACCGCGCGCGATCGCGGCGATGCGACGTGGCAAGGCTCGCTCGACCTCGGCCGCACGCAGGGCGAAGCCCGCCTGGAAGCGGAGGTCTGGTGGTGGAAGGAAGCGGCCTATCCCTACCCGGACGGCCTGAAGGACCGCACGCTGTACCACTGGGACGGCGAGGACTTCGCACCGATCTCGCGCTTCGCCGGGTCGCTGATCAAGCTCGTGCCCACCGAATGGGGCGTGCCCACGTTCGAGATCGACGGCATCAAGATGCTGCCGACCTCGAAGGAATCCCCGCTGGACGATGCGCGGCGCAAGGTCGGGCTGGTGGAGCCACGCGGCAAGGTGGTGCTCGATACCTGCGGCGGGCTGGGGTACTTCGCCGCCTGCTGCCTGGCAGCGGGCGCCACGCGCATCCGCTCGTTCGAGAAGAACGAAGACGTGCTGTGGCTGCGCACCCTCAACCCCTGGTCACCGGATCCTGATGCGTCCGAACACGGCGGCCGCCTCGACCTGGTGCATGCGGATGTATCCCGCGCGATCGCCGACATCGCGGACAGTTCAGTGGACGCGGTGCTGCACGACCCACCCCGCTTCGGCATCGCCGGCGAACTGTACTCGCAGGCGTTCTACGACCAGCTCGCGCGTGTCCTGCGGCGCGGCGGCATGCTCTTCCATTACACGGGCAGTCCCAACAAGCTCACCAGCGGCCGCGACGTGCCGGGGGAAGTCGCCAAGCGTTTGGAGAAGGCCGGCTTCAAGGCGCAACGCGCACTGGACGGCGTGGTCGGCCAGCGCCGCTGACGGCCTTCACGCTGTCTGAGCGTGGCCAGGCGCACAACGTCGCCACCACCACGCCCGGGAGGGGCCGCCATGCACTGCACCACCCTGTTGACCGTCGCCGTTTCCGCCCTGCTGCTCGCAGGCTCCGCCACTGCCCAGGACACGCCACCGGCGATGACGCCGGAGATGCAGGCCATGATGGAGGCGTACCAGAAAGCCGGCACGCCCGGCATCGAACACAGCAGGCTCGCGTCGATGGCCGGCACCTACGACCTGGTCGTGAAGAGCTGGCACAGCCCTGGCGCACCGCCCAGCACCGACGCCGGCACCGCCACGCGCAAGATGATCCTCGGCAACCGCGTGATGCTGGAAGAAGTGACCTCGCAGATGATGGGCCAGCCGTTCTCCGGCCAGGGCCTGCATGGCTTCGACAACGTCACCGGCAAGTACTGGGGCACCTGGAACGACAGCATGAGCACCGGTTTGATGGTGAGCGAAGGCACCTGCGACGCGCAGCTGGCCTGCACCTACACCGGCACGCACCATGATCCGGTGACGAAGAAGCCGCAGAGCAGTCGCATGACCACGCGCTGGACCGACAAGAACACCGAAGTGTTCGAGATGTACGGACCCGGCCCGGATGGCAAGGAAGCCAAGATGATGGAGATCACCTACAAGCGGCGCCCGTAAGCGCGCCGTACCGATCAGGCGTGCACGGCCAGGCCGCTCTCGGCCAGGTTGCGTCGCCAGGCGGCGGGGGGCTGTCCGTACTCGCGGCGGAACGCCCGGCTGAAGGAGGTGTCGTTCTGGTAACCCACCTCCTCGGCCACCCGCGACAGCGGTGCATTGCTGCGGCGTAGCAGGTTGGCCGCCATCAGCATCCGCCACTGCGTCAGGTACTGCATCGGCGAAGTGCCGACCAGCTGCTGGAAACGCTCGGCGAGCACCGAACGCGACGTGCCGGCCACACGCGCCAGGTCGGCGAGTGTCCATTCGCGGCACGGCTGCTGGTGCAGTGCGTTGAGCGCCGTGCCCACGATCCGGTCGCCCAGGCCGGCCAGCCAGCCGGCGTGGCCCTCGTGCTGGTGCACGTAGCGGCGCAGCACTTCGATGAACAACAGCTCCGCCAGCCGCGACAGCAGGCTGGCCCCGCCGGGCCGCGGCGTGCGCGCCTCGGCCAGCGCGTAGCGCACGGACGATTCCAGCCAGGCGCCTGCGTCCGAGTCGCGCAGGCTGATCCGCACGACGGGTGGCAAACCATCCAGCAGCAACCGCGCCAGCCGCGTATCGCACGCCAGGTAGCCGCAGACGATGCGCGTGGGCGCGCCGCCACCGCCGTAGGCCAGGCGGCGGGGACGGCTCGAGAACAGCTTCTTCAAGTCGGCCGCACCGCGCGGCGGCGGCAGGTCCGGTGCGGACGCCATCCGGTGCGCGGCGCCCCCGGGGAACATCACCACGTCGCCTTCGCGCACGGCCAGCGGCGGCTCGCCTTCCATTTCCACCAGGCATTCGCCCTCGGTGACCAGATGGAAGATCACCACCTGCTCTGCCGTCGGGTCCAGCCAGCGCGCCGCGAGCGCCGCCCGCGGCGACTGGTAGCACCAGGGCGCACTGAAACGCGCGTTGACGAAGAACGCGCCGGACATCTGCACCACGCGCAGGATTTCGGACAGGGCGTCCATGGTCAGGCGGCCTCTCCTTCCCCGGTCGAGATCGCCAGCCGGATCGACGGCTGGCCCGCCAGCGCGCCCTGCATCGGCGAACGGCGCATGGCTTCGGCGACGAGCGCATGCAGCCGATCGGCGTCGACCCCCGCTGCGCGCAGCGCGACGTCGACCTGCATGAACGCCGGGCACGCGCTGACCGGCGCGCCGTCCGCATCGCACATGCCCAGCAGACCGCGCGTGTCCGAGCGACTGCCGATCTCGACCTCCAGCGCCTCCAGGGCCACGCCCTGCTCCGCCGCGACCATCGCAATGGCCGTGGTCGCGCAGGCGGCGATGCCGGCACGGAAGAACCAGCCCGGCGACGGCCGATCGCCGGTGCCGCCGAGTTCGGCCGGCATGTCGGATTCGACCTGCACGCCGCTGGCGTGCGTGGCGACGACGCGCATGCCGTCGTGCCAGCGGGCGCGCGCACTCACGTCGTCGTGCGGACCCATGTCGGGGCGCCGGGTGAACACGCTGACGGCGCGCTGCATCGCCTGGGCGATATCGTGGGGGCTACTCATGGACCGGGGACTCCATCGGACGGCAGGGGCAAGCGGATTCTGAGCGCAACAACGCGGCCCGGGAGCGCGCGCGGCCAGCCGCCGGACGATCGGCAAGGAATCGCGGAAGCTCGGAAAACCGGCCCGCAGGGGCCGGACGCACGGCCAGTTCGGGCAGACGCGCCGGCAGGACGGCGGCCCGTCGCGACCGCCACGCTGCGACCCTCCCAACCCCTGGAGTGTCCCCCACATGAATGCCGTCGCCGTCTCCCTCCCCACCCCGCCCGACCTGACCGCCCTCAAGCAGCGCCAACAAGCCGCCTGGTCCAGCGGCAATTACGCCGTCGTCGGCACCACCCTGCAGATCGTCGGCGAGCGCCTGGCCGAAGCAGTCGACCTGCGCTGGGACGAATGCGTGCTCGACGTGGCCGCCGGCAACGGCAACGCGACGCTGGCCGCGGCGCGGCGTGGCGGTCAGGTCGTGTCCACCGACTATGTCCCCGCGCTGCTCGACCTGGGCCGCGCGCGCGCCGATGCCGAGCAGTTGCAGATCGCGTTCGCCGAGGCCGATGCGGAAGACCTGCCCTTCGCCGATGCCAGTTTCGACGTGGTGCTGTCCACCTTCGGCGTGATGTTCACCCCGGACCACGCGCTCGCCGCCAGCGAACTGGCGCGCGTCTGCCGCCCGGGTGGCCGGATCGGCCTGGCCAACTGGACGCCGGACGGCTTCATCGGCCAGATGTTCAAGGTGCTCGGCCGCCATATCGCGCCGCCGGCCGGCGTGCAGCCGCCGTCGCTGTGGGGCACCACCGCGCACGTGCAGTCGCTGTTCGGCGACCGCGCCGGCGCCATCGGTGTCACCGCGCGCATGTTCAATTTCCGCTACCGCGATGCCGCGCACATGATCGACGTGTTCCGCACCTGGTACGGACCGGTGCAGAAGGCCTTCCAGGCGCTGCCGGCGGAGAAGGCCACCGAACTCGAACAGGACCTGCACGCGCTGATGGACCGCATGGACCGCGGCAACGGCAACGGTCTGGTCATCCCCAGCGAGTACCTGGAAATCGTGGTCGTGCGGCGATGAAAGACCACGCGCGACTGCAGCGGCGGGTCCAGCGCTACGGCTGGGACCTCGCCGCGCCCCGCTACGACGCGCTGTGGCAGGCGCAGTTGTCGGACGCGCACCGTCGGCTGCTGGCGCTCGCGCCGGCGGCCCCGGGCGAATCGGTACTCGACGTGGCCTGCGGCACCGGCGTGATGGCACTGGCCGCGGCGGAGGCCGTCGGTGGCGACGGCCGCGTGGTCGGCGTGGACATCGCCGAGCGGATGGTCGAGGAAGCCAACGCCCTGGCGCACGCACGCGGCCTGCACCATGCGCGCTTCCTGCGCATGGACGGCGAGGCGCTGGACACTTCGGGCGTCGGCTTCGACCTGGCCTACTGCGCGCTCGGCCTGATGTACATGCCCGATCCGGACCAGGCCATGCGCGGCATCCACGGCGCGCTCCGCCCGGGTGGGCGTGTCGCGGTCGCGGTCTGGGGCCAACGCGCGCGCTGCGGCTGGTCGCCGGTGTTCCCCATCGTCGATGAAGAAGTCTCCAGCGACGTCTGCCCGTTGTTCTTCCAACTCGGCCATGAAGGCATGCTCACCGACCTGTGCGCGCGCGCCGGCTTCGTCGATGCGGAAGAACATCGCGTCGAGGCGGTGCTCGCTTACGCCGACGACGACGATGCCTGCGATGCGGCGTTCGTCGGCGGCCCGGTGGCGATGGCCTGGTCGCGCTTCGATGAAGCGACCCGCCGGCGCGTCCGCACGCGCTACCTGCAGGCGATCCGGCCGTGGCGTGTCGGCCAGGGCTACCGCATGCCCGGCGAATTCGTGGTCGCGACGGCACGCACGCCGGCGACGCGCTTCGCCGCCGGGTGACGCGCGCGCCGCGTCACGGCGGTGGCAGGATCTTCCAGAACATGCCCGTGCCCAGCTTCACAGACTGCAGCGGCTTGCGCTGCGCGGCGGGCTGGTTGGCGCGGAACATCTCGCGGATGTCGCCCATCACCTTGTCGGATTCCATGAAATACGAGTGCGCCAGCACGCTCTCGTCCACACCGGACACGTCGATGGTGTCCACGCCGGAGACCAGCACCACGCCCTCGCTGGTATCACCGGCCCGCGGGCCGCGGTTGACCTGTTTGGAGGCTTTCAACGCCAGGTCTTCGGACGAGGCGTAGAGCGTGACGCGGCCGCTGGCGCGCTGCAGGACGGGCGCCAGCTCGGTGCGGAACACCTTCGCGTCGATGTCCGGCGCCGCGAGGATGATGCCGCGGAAACGGCCACGCAGCTCGGGACGCTTCGTGACCAGGTTGCGGATCGCCTGGGTCAGGCCGCGCGTGCCCATGCTGTGGCCGATGATGTAGAGGTTCTGGGCGCCGGAACGGTCCGCCATGTCGGCCAGGAACCCCTCGATCATCGGCACCGAACGGGCGATCGTCTGCTCGTCGGTGAAGTAACCCGACAGCGCCGCCTGGGACGGCCAGCTGTAGAACACCGGCGCGCCGTCGAAGCGCAGGTCGTACGCCAGCTGCGCGGTACGCCGTGCGGCATCGCGGAAGCTGACGTTGTAGCCATGCACGAACACGAAGGCGTTGCTGCCGTGCGACGCGCCGACGCGGTCGTACAGACGCGCGAAGAACGGCGACTTCTCCAGACGTGCGACATCCTGCAGGATGATGTGCTGCTTCGGATCTTCCTTGAACTCCAGCAGGTACCAGCGCGGCGACTCCAGTTCGCCCGCCACGTGCGATTTCGGGATGCTGATCCGCGCCGTGCCGTAGGTCAGCTGGCGCGCGGACGCGGCGGTGAAGCGGTCGCCCGGGGGCAGTGATGCGAACGTGGCCACCGGCGTGCGATTGGTGGCGTAGAACACGTCGACGTTGACGAAGTCCTGCTGCGGGGCCTTGCCGGACTGCGCGGCCTCGCGGGCGCGTGCCGCGCGTTCGGCCGCTTGGCGCGCCGTCTCATCCCGCTGCTGGCGGGCGCGCGCTTCGGCCTCGGCGGCGGCGGCACGGCGTTGGGCTTCGGCGCGGGCGGCGGCCTCCGCAGCGCTGCTGGGCGGCGGCGGCGGCGGCGGCGGAGGGGGTGGAGGCGGTGGCGGCACCGGCGTCCCCTCCGGGGGCGGCGGCGGCAGCTCGTGGACGACACGTTTCGAACAGCCGGCCAGCACCAGGGCCGCCAGCACCAGGCAGAGGATCCGCCGCATTTGTTTCCCCATGGAAGGACGCCTTGACCGCCCCAGTCCCCGGGGGCGGCCGACGCTGCGATGGTAGCAGCGCGAGGGCGGGCCGCGAGCCAGGCCCGGGGCCCTCCAGGATGCCGCCGTCACCCGACGCATTCGCCATGCGTCGCCCGGGCCGCTATCGTGTGCGGGTATGGACCGCCTTCCGGCAGGTCCCCCTCCCTCACCTGGATGACACGCCCATGCCCGCACCCAACTACTCCTTCGAAAAACGACAGCGCGAGCTGGCCAAGAAGAAGAAGAAAGAAGAAAAGGACGCGAAGAAGCGCGCCGAGCGCGATGCGGCCCGGACCGATGCCGGTCCCGAGGACGCACCGGCCGACACCCCGGAATGAGCGAGGCAGCGGCACCGCCACCGCAGGTCTGGGTGGATGCCGATGCCTGCCCCGGCCCCGTCAAGGAGATCCTCTTCCGCGCCGCCGAACGCGCGCAGGTGCAGGTGACCCTGATCGCCAACCAATGGCTGCGCACGCCGCCCTCGCGCTTCATCCGGGCGCTGCAGGTACAGGGCGGCTACGACGTGGCCGATGACGCCATCGTCGAGCGGGCGACGGCCGGCGACCTCGTCGTCACCCAGGACATCCCGCTGGCGGCGCGCGTGCTGGCCAACGGTGCGCAGGCCATCAATCCCCGCGGCGACCGCTTCACGCCCGACAACATCGCCGAACGCCTGTCGATGCGGAACTTCATGGACGAACTGCGCGGGTCCGGCGTGCAGACCGGTGGCCCGGCCGCCTTCAACGCACGCGACCGCCAGGCCTTCGCCAACCAGCTCGATCGTTGGCTGGCCACCCGGCGCTGACGCGGCGATGCCGGAGTTCGAGATCCGCCCGATCCTGCACGTGCTGCTGCACGTCGTCGTGCCGGTCGGCGTGGCACGGCTGTTCTGGCCGGAACACTGGAAGCGCGCCGCGCTGTGGATGCTGGCCGGCTGGGCGATCGACCTCGACCATCTGCTGGCCGATCCGGTCTATGCACCGGGCCGCTGCAGCATCGGCTTCCATCCGCTGCACACCTGGCCGGCCATCGCGGTGTACGCGGGCCTGACCGTGCCGAAGAAGACCCGCTGGTTCGGCATCGGCCTGCTGATCCACATCGTGCTGGACGGGGTCGACTGCCTGCTGATGTAGCGTCAGTCCGCGCGCACGCCGGGATCGAGCACCTGGAAGCGGGTTTTCAACGGGATCTCGACCTTGCGCTGGCGGTCCTTCACCACCACCTCGACGCGCCACTCTCCGGACAGGTCGTCGGGATCGGCGATGTATCCGAGCGATGTCTCGCACAACCGGATGCTGGTGGGACTGCCCTGCAGCACACCGCTGTAGCAGGCGACGTCCTTCACATCGAGCTGCGCCTTGCCGTCAGGCTGTACCACCCGCAGGTCCACGACGGTGTCCGCCTTCCCATCGACCACGGCGGGATTGGCGAAGAAGATCAGGATGGCGAGGCGCTCATCGCGCGCCACGCGGTCCGCTTCGCGGAAGTGCGGGATCACGTCGGGGGGTGTATCCCACTTGTCCTGCCAGTCCATGTCCGGCGTGACCAGCAGCATCGCGCTGAACCCATCGACGTCTTTCTGCGATTCGGATGGCGGCGTGCCATCGGGCGCGCGCTGGTCCTGTGCGTGGGCCTGTCCGCCGAACGTGATGCCCGCCACGAGCATCGCGCCGGCCAGCCACCCTGTCGTTCCCCGCATGCGTGTCTCCTCCCCAAGAGCATCGATTGACCGTACTGGAACACGCCTCGTCGCGCCGTTTCAAGCGGCGCGCGACGACCGCTCACATCTTCTCGCCGGGCAATCGGCTCGCCTGTGCGATCCAGTCGGCCAGCTGCACCTCGTCGAAGGCCTCGCCTTCGCGCAGGTGGACGTAGCGCACGTCGGCCACCTTTGAGGCCTCCGGCGGCACCGGTGCCAGCGACTGGCCGCGGAAGAAGGTCACCTTGAGGTAGCGCTCGAAGCAATGGAACGAGAGGAACCAGCCTTCCGCGGTGGGTGCACCGTAGAAGGGCGAATTCCACTTCACCGCCTTGCGCACGCCGGGGACGGTATGTTCGACCAGCGCATCGAGCCGCTTGGCGACGGCCTGCTTCCAGCCCGGCACTGCGGCCAGGTACGCGCGCACCGGCGCATCGCCCTCGCCCTTCGGAATCTGCGGATTGCCGCCCGACAACAGGCGCGGCGACGACGTCTCCGAAGAGGCCTTCTTCACGGCCACCTTCTTCGCCGCGGGCTTCTTCGTCGCCATTTCAGGCCTTGGCCTTCTTGGCCGCATTGAACGTCACCGCGCGGAGGAACAGCGCCTTGAACGCGGCAGGATCGAGCACGTCGCGTTCGCGCACATCGATGGCGCGACGGGTACCGCCGTCGAGGCTGGCATTGAACAGATCGTCCGGATCCTCCAGCTTCGCGCCATGCGCGAACGTCAGCTTCACGTAGGCCTTGTAGACCTCGCCGGTGCACACCAGGCCGTCGTGCGACCACGTCGGCACGCCATGCGGATTGGTCGGCTTGACCCACTTCACCTCCTCCACCACGGCCGGATCGGCCTCGTGGATCAACGCGCGCACACGCGCCAGCACGTCGCCGCGCCAATCGCGCAGTTCATCGATGCGGGCATCGATGCGGCGCGACGCGTCGTGGGTGTCCTTCGGGGTCGGGCTCATGCGGGGCTCCTTGCGGTTCGTGGCGGCCATCGCCGCCGTCGGAAGGGGCGGAGGATGACCGCCCCCGCGTTCACGCGGCGCGAATGCACGCCGCGCCTGGGTTCAGGGGCCCGCGGCCTGCGCGGTGGCCGGTGGCGATGGCCCGAGGTGCGCCTGCAGGAAGCCGGCGATGCCCGTCCACATCGTTTCGATGTTGTCGATCTTCTCCATGCCGTGGCCTTCCTTCTCGAAGATCAGGCCCACGGGCGGACGCCCGTCGATCTCCAGCATGCGCTGGAGCCTGCGTGCGTGCTCGAGGTCCACGCGTACGTCCTCGGTGCCGTGCACGATCATCACCGGCACCTTGAGCTCGCGGTACTGGTAGATCGGCGAAGAGGCCTGCATCGCCGCGAGATCGGTGTGCGGATTGCCGATCAGCTTCTCCATGGACGTGCGCACCGACTTCACCCGACCGCCATCACTCGCGGTGAAGAACAGAATGCGGTCGCTCACGCCGGCGATGGTCACCGCGCACCGGAACCGCTGCGGCCAGCGGATCGCCATGATCATCGACGAATAACCGCCGTAGCTGGTGCCCACCGCACACATGCGCGTGGCGTCGACGGGATAGTGGGCGATGGCGACCCGGATCGCGGCATCGATGTCATCCTCGATCGCGGTGCCGTAATTGCGATGGCCTTTCTCGCGGAACGCTTTGCCGTAGCCTTCCGAGCCCCGGAAGTTCACCCTCAGCACGGCGTAGCCCAGCGAGGCGAGGAACTGCACCTCGGGGTCGTAGTGCAGCTTGTCGCTGATGCCGATCGGTCCGCCATGCGGCGCCACGACCAGCGGATGCGGGCCTGGAGTACGCGGCAGGGTGATGAATGCTTCGAGGGGCGTTCCGTCGATGCCTTTGAACGTGAAGGCCGTGCTCGGCGCCAGGGCGGTGGACGGCAGATCGGGCTTGGTCTCGTCGATCAGCACGGCCTCGCGCTTCGCCGCGTCCAGGTGGTACAGCTGCGCCGGCTGGTCGCCCGCCTCGACCCAGAGCAGCCACTGACGACCGCCGCGACTGCGGTCTCCGACCACCACGGTCTTGCCGGGGAACGCATCGGTCACCTGCCGTGCCTGCGCGCTGGCCGCCGCGTCGAAGTATTCGCTGACGAGCAGGCCGCCCTGGTAGTAGGACGCGCCGATGAGGTTGTGCGCATCATCGAACAGCGCGGTCACGACATCGACGCCCGGCTTGCTGAAGACGGTGCGGGCGATCGTTTTCGTCACCGGATCGAAGGCCACCAGTTCCTTCTGCGCCCTGTCCTTCTCGGTGATGCCGTAGATCAGCGCGCCGTCCGCGGACACGCCTTCGGGATCGAACTGCTCCTCTTCGTCGCTGGCGATCTCCATCACTTCACGGAAGGTGCCGTGGGCGCCGTGCATCAGCACCCGCTTCATCGGCGGCGTGTCCTCATCCTCGCCATCCTCGCCCTTCTTGCGCGGCGTGTCGTCTTCCTTGTACGCGAGGGCCAGCCGCAGCTGGCCTGCGCCATCCGTGAACCACCACACATCGTCCTTGACGCCCAGGTTCAGGCGGTCACGCACGTCGAAGCGGTGCTTCTTGGTGGCCGCGGCGCTGCTGACATTCATGCGGTGCACCAGCAGTTCGCCCCGCGAGCCGATGCTGCCGAACAGGATGTCATTCTCGTCCCTGGGCAAAGTGTCGACCACGAACCCCTTGCGCGGCAGCGTGTACTGCTCGATGGCCCGCTTCCCGGCCACGGGGTCCCCGATGCGTGCAACGTGGATCTCCTCCATCCCCTTGGCGCTGACCGGAAGCAGTGCCACGCGATCGTTTGCCCAGGCGATGTCGCCGAACGCCACGTTGCTCGTCGCCAACCGCGTCGCGCTGCCTGCGGCCAGGTCCACCAGTTCCACATCCCAGCGCTTGTCCGCCGCTTTCACGTGGACGGCGACCAGCGTGCCCGCGGGATTGATGCGCGCGCTCAGCACGCGGTCTTCCTTCCACAGTGCGCGGACCGCGAGCGGCAGCGCGGCGGGCTTGGGGGGCGGCGACAACGCCAGGTCGCGTGCGGGCTCGGCGCCTGCCTTCTCGACCACCCCGCGGTAGAACGCCGGGAATGGATCCGGGTAGTGGCCGGTGTACGTCAGCTCATAGGCCGTATAGACCTGCGGGTGCTCCTTCTTCAGCCAGTCGATCACGCCCAGGCTGCGATTGGCGATGTGAAACGTGCTTTCACGGACGGTACTGGCGCGGAACTGCAGGTCGCCGGCGTAATTGATCCGGCCAGGTTCGATGACGAACTCGAACTCGGGATCGCTACGCAGGTCGAAATTCAGGTGGCGCAGCGGCCTGAGCTGCGACCACTCGTAGCGGCCGGCAGGCAGCGCGTACAGGCGCAGGCTGCGGCCTTCCGGCAGGTCCTTCATGTCGCCACCGCCGAACGTGGCGTTGTCCTTGCGCACCTTCACCCGTACGAGCGGCATGTTGCTGTCGACGCCAACCACCAGCAGACCCTCGCCCGCCTCCAGGTCCGGCATGGCGCCCGGCTTGATCAGCCGCGCGTGCGCAGGCTCGCCCACCAGCGCCGTCATGAACACCAGCAGCGTGGCCATGCCACGCATCCACACTCGCCCCGTCATTCCGTTCCCCTTTCTCGACGACACGGCACGCGGCCCCACCCGCATGCCTCTCCTTTGCCTGTGCCGACAGCCGACGCCGCGCGGACGGTCAGAGCTTACCGGGTTCCTCCCTCCGCGCCATCCGTGCCGGACACGAGGTCACCCCTGGAACACCGGCTCCAGCATCCGGAACGTGCCGGCGTCCGCATCCATCTCCACCCGACCGCCCACCGGCACGATGAACTGCTGGCGGATGTGGCCGATCATCGCGCCACGATAGGTCGGCACCTTCAGCGGCTTGAAGTAGTCGTCGAAGATCTCCGGCAACGTCAGCGAGCCGTACCCGTTGCCGGGATCGCAGTCGGTGCATTCGCCGAAGATCACCCCGTTGACCTGCTCCAGCGCGCCCATCAGGCGCAGCGTGCTGAGCATGCGGTCGATGCGGTACGGCGCCTCGGACACGTCCTCGAGAAACAGGATCTTGCCGCGGAAGTCCGGCAGGTAGGGCGAGCCGGCCAGCGCCACCAGCACCGACAGGTTGCCGCCCACCAGTTCGCCCTGCGCCCTGCCGCCGGTGAGGGTGACCGTGCGGTTGCGCCGCTGGACGAGTTCGTCGCCCTTGTCGGCGCTGTTGCGGTACTCCATCTGCTCGCGCTGGAAGAACACGCGGCGGAACTGGTCGGCGTTGAACGCGTTCCAGCTGCCGATGCCGATGGGGCCGTGGAAACTCACCAGCCCGGCCTGCGAGAGCAACGCGTTGTGCAGCGCGGTGATGTCCGAATAGCCCAGCAGGATCTTCGGGTTGCGGCGGATCGCGGCGTAATCGAGCAGCGGCAGCAGGCGCGCCGCGCCGGAACCGCCGCGTGCGCAGATGATCGCCTTGACCTCGCGGTCTGCGAACATCGCGTTGAGATCGCCCGCGCGCTCGGCATCGGTGCCGGCCAGGTGGCCGCGCCGCGACCCCAGGTGCGGCGCCACCCTGACTTTCAGGCCCAGCGCTTCCATCGCCTCCTGCGCCAGCTGCAGGTCGAGCGGTTCGTCGGTGGCGGCGGACGGGCTGACCAGGCCGACGGTATCGCCGGGATTCAACGCCGGCGGCAGCAGGCGCTTGCGTGGCGCGGCGGCGAACGCGCTCGATCCGGCCGCCAGCGGCAGCATCAGCGTCGTGGCGGCCAGTGCCGCCGTACCGAGGAAATTCCGCCTGCGCATGTCACCGCCTGTCGAAGGGAGCCGGCCTCAGCTTAACAAGCCCGGCGCGACTTCCTGAACGATCGCGCCCCCCTGTCGATTCCGCCATGACCCGTTCGTCGCTGTGGAAAGGCGGACACACCGCCTGCGAGGAGTTCGACATGCGCAAGCTCATCGTCGCCGTCATGGTCAGTCTCGACGGTGTCATCCAGGGGCCGGGCGGCCCCGACGAAGACCGCAGCGGCGGTTTCGCGCTCGGTGGCTGGGCCTGGCCTTACGCCAGCGATGGCGAAGCGATGGATGGGCTGTTTTCCCGGCCCTTCGCGCTGGTGCTGGGCCGCCGTACCTACGACATCTTCGCCGGGTACTGGCCGCAGGTGCCCAGTGATGCGCCGCATGGCGCCATCGCCGATGCGTTCAATGCCGCGACCAAGCACGTCGCCACCCACCGCCCGGACACGCTGGCGTGGGCGCACAGCCAGGCGCTTGGCGAGGACGTGGTCGGTGCGCTGCGTGTTCTGAAGCGCGAAGACGGTCCGGACCTGGTGACCCAGGGCAGCAGCGATCTGCTGCACACGCTGCTGGCCAGCGATGTCGTCGACGAACTGCGCCTGCTGATCTATCCGGTGCTGCTCGGCAACGGAAAACGCCTGTTCGATGGCCGGGCGCACCCGGCCGCGTTCCGGCTGGCCGGCTCGCGCACCACGCCGACCGGCGTGATCGTCAGCCGCTACGAACGCGACGGCGACGTGCGTACCGGCTCGTTCGACGACGACTGAACGTTCCTGACTCCCGCCGTTTCACCCTGTCTTGCCGCGCGGCGGGGATGATCGATCCCCTCGCGCCTCCACCCCCGACCACGGAGCTTCCCATGATCCCCAAGAACACGATCTGCCTCTGGTACGACACCGACGCGCTGGACGCCGCCACGTTCTACGCGAAGACCTTTCCCGACAGCCGCGTGGGCGCCGTCCACCGCGCGCCCGCGGATTTTCCCTCCGGCAAGGAAGGCGACGTGCTGACGGTGGAGTTCACCGTGTACGGCATTCCCTGCGTGGGCCTCAACGGCGGCAAGGCGTTCAAGCAGACCGAAGCGTTCTCGTTCCAGATCGCCACCGACGACCAGGAAGAGACCGACCGCCTGTGGAACGCCATCGTTGGCAACGGCGGCGCGGAAAGCGCCTGCGGCTGGTGCAAGGACAAGTGGGGCCTGAACTGGCAGATCACCCCGCGCGTGCTGACCGACGCCTTCACCAGTCCGGACAAGGACGTCGCCAAGCGCGCGTTCGAAGCGATGATGGAGATGCGCAAGATCGACATCGCGAAAATCGAGGCCGCAGTCCGGGGCTGAGCCGGATCCGAGGGACGTCCCACCGCTTAATTTGCCGCCACCGGTGCCGCTATCAGCTGGTAGCATGAAGCGCCACCGGTGGGGGACCGATGCCTCGAATTCCGCATGATGCCTGACGTACGGCGCGCCCGCGCCCTGCTGGCCGCCGTGCTGTGCGCGCTCTTCCTGCTCCCCGCCCAGGCGCTGGAACCGCGCCGCGCGATCGGCCAGTTCACCCATGCGTGGTACGAGAACGAGCTGCCGCAGGGCACGGTGCTGTCCATCGCCCAGCAGGCGGACGGGGCGATCTGGCTGGCGACGTATGGCGGTCTGGCGCGGCACAGTGGCGACGGCTTCGAGACCATCGACCCGCGCGTCGCGCCTGCGCTCAAGAGTTCGGCCATCACCGCAGTCAGCGCCGATCGAAAAGGCGGCCTGTGGGTCGGCACGCTCAATGGCGGCCTTTACCACCGCCAGGGCCGCACCCTCGCCCAGGTCGCCCTGCCCGACGGCATCGAGAGCGTGTTCGGCATCGTCGAGGACACCACGGGCGGCCTCTGGCTGACCACCAACGCGGGCGTGGTGCGGATGGCGAACGGACAACCGCGCCTGCTCGGCGATGCCGATGGCTTTCCGCCGCGCGGCTTCTACCGGGCGATCGTCGCCGACCGCGCCGGTGGCATCTGGATCGCCGCGGACGGCGTCGGCGTCGTCCACTGGCAGGACGGCCGGGCGCGCGTCTACGACGAACGCGACGGTCTGCCGAGCAACGCGGTGTACAGCCTGGCCATCGATGCCGCGGGCACGGCATGGGTCGGCACCCAGTCCGGCCCGGCGTTCTTCCACGACGGCCGCTTCCAGCGTGACCCGCGCGCGGCCGCGCTCGACGGGCGGCGCATCTACACCCTGTACGGCGACCGCGACGGCAGCGTCTGGTTCGCGCCACTGGACATGGGCCTGTGCCGCCTGGTCGCCGGCCATTTCAGCTGCGACAACACCCTGGCCGGTCTGCAGGGCGAGACCGTGCGGTCGATGTTCGAAGACCGCGAAGGCAACCTGTGGATCGGCACCACCTCCAGCGGCCTGCACCGGCTCAGCCCGTCCAAACTGGTCACGGTGACGGGACAGATGGCGTCCAACGCCGTGCGCGCGGTGCACCAGGTGCCCGGCGGCGCACTGTGGGTCGGCACCGACGGCGCGGGCCTGTCGCGCTACGACGGCACCGTGCTGCAACCGGCCGTGGACTACAACCGGCAGCTGCCCAGCCAGCTGGTGCGCGCCATCCTCTCCGACGCCCAACACCAGCTGTGGGTCGCCGGCACCGAAGGCGTCACCCGCTTCGACGCCGCGGGCCGCGCCCGCACCTTCGGGCTGGCCGAAGGCCTGCCGGGCACGATCGTGTTCGCCTTCGCGCCGGCCCGGCAGGGCGGCATGTGGACCGGCACGCTGCAGGGCGTCGCGCGCATCGACGGCAGCCGGGTCGAGGTCGTCGAAGGCACCCGCGGCGACGATACCCGCGCCCTGTATGAAGACGCCGATGGCCGCCTGTGGATCGGCCTGCGCAGCGGCCTGCGCTGCCTGTATCGCGGCGTGGTGGACAGCTGCGGCACCGACGGCCTGCCCGGCACCAGCGTGTTCGCCTTCCACCCTGCCGCCGACGGCAGCCTGTGGCTGGGCACCAGCGTCGGCATCGTGCGTATCCGCGACGGCCAGGTCACCCGCTACCTGCAGCGCGCCGGGTTTCACGGCGATGCGGTGTTCGCGCTGTTGGACGACGGCCGCGGCAACCTCTGGTTCAGCTCTAACCGTGGCCTCGGCCGGCTGGCCAAGGCCGGCTTCACCGCGCTCGACCGCGGCGAGGTGCAGCAACTCGCGCCGCACTGGTACGGCACCAGCGACGGCATGCTCAACGCGCAGGGCAATGGCGCCTCGCAGACGCCGGCCGCGCGCAGCGACGACGGACGGCTCTGGTTCGGTACCGCGAAGGGCGTGGTCATCGTCGACCCCGACCGCATGCAGGGCAATCCGCAGCCGCCGCCGGTCGCCATCGAGCGTCTGCTGGTGGACGGTATGGAGGTGGATCCGCAGCGCGCCGGGCGGCTCGGTCCGGGCGTGGAGCGGCTGGAACTGCACTTCGCGGCGATGAGCTACGTGGCCCCCTCGGCCGTGCGCTACCGCTACCGGCTGGAAGGCTTCGACCGCGGCTGGAGCGAGCCCGGCCCGAGCCGCGCCGCGTACTACACCAACCTGCCGCCGGGCGACTACGTGTTCCGGGTGATGGCGAGCAACAACGACGGCGTGTGGAACGAGCACGGCGCACAGCTGACGCTCACCCTGCTGCCGCAGTGGCACCAGACCTGGTGGGTGCGCACGCTGGCGGCACTGGTCGCACTGGGATTGCTGGCGGCCCTCGTGCGGCTGCGCCTGCGTGCGGCGCGCGAACGCGAACGCGAACTGACCCACGAGGTCGCGCAGCGCACCGACGCCCTGCGCGAAGCAAATACCCGGTTGCAGCTGCTGGCTGCCAGCGATGCGCTCACCGGCATCGCCAACCGGCGCGAGTTCACCCGGTGCCTGCAGCTGGCCTGGGACGACCACGCGGAACGCGATGCTCCGCTGGCGGTGCTGCTCGCCGACGTGGACGAGTTCAAGGCCTACAACGACAGCTACGGTCACCTGGGTGGCGACACCGCCCTGGCCACCATCGCCACCCGCCTGGCCGACAGCCTGCGCAGTAGCGACGACCTGGCGGCGCGCTATGGCGGCGAAGAGTTCGCCGTGCTGCTGCCCGACTGCGACGCCGATGCGGCCCTCGCCCTCGCCCGACAGCTGGTGGTGGATGTGCACCGGCTCGGCCTGCCGCACCGCGCGTCCAGCGTGGCGGACATCGTCACCGTCAGCATCGGTGCGACCAGCCTGCGGCCTGCGCACGGCGGCACGCCCGATGCGCTGCTGCACGCCGCGGATGCCGCGCTGTACCGCGCCAAGGGCGAAGGCCGCAACCGCGCCTTGCCGGCCGAGTGAGGTCGATCAAACGAAACGCCCGGGCGTGCGAGGCATGCCCGGGCGTTCGTACGCAGCGCGGTGGACGCGCGATCAGACCTTCCGGCAGCCCGCGTCCAGTCGTGTGACCAACTGCGCCATCGCATCATCGAGCGCGCGCGCATAGCCTGCGTAGGCTTCGTCCTCGGTGCCGTTCCAGTTCATCGAGGCCTTCTGCGAGCGCAGGGTGAACGCCGGTTGTTGGCCCACCGCCGCGCTCAGCACCACGACCGGAATCTTGGTGCCCAGGTTCTGCGTCATGTACATGTGCATCACCTTCACGTCGACGGCGTCGCCCTCGCCCTGTGGCGCGATGCCCACCGCCGTCATCCGCCCGCGCACGATGGCGGCGGCATCGTCCACCAGGAACAGATGCTCGCCCAGCCCACCCGCACGTCCCGTCGACGGGCGCGCATCCACCACCTCGCCCTGCCGGTATGCGCACGCCACCTTGCGCTCGACCTTGCCGACCAACCGGGTGGCATCCATCTGCACGCGGTTCACCTTCATCGTGCAGCCGCCCAGCATCGCGGCCGCCAGGCCGACGGCCAGCGCGCCCCACGTCGCGCGCACCATGCTCAGCCTCCGACCGGTGCGCTGGCGGGTGCGGCATCGGCCGGTGTGGTCGCCGGCGCGGCATCCGGGGTCGCCGGTGCCTGCGGTGCGGCGTCGGTCGCCGGCGCAGCGGCCTCGACGGCACCGGTGGCGATCGCCTCGGCCGGCGCGTCGTTCACCGCGCTGTCCGCAGCGGCCACCATCGTCGGCGCGGCCGCGGGAACGAATGCCGCCGGCAACGGCGCGCCAGCCAGCAGCGGTTCCAGGCCCAGCAGGCTCTGCATGTGACCACGGCCCATGCGCAGCCACGACCAGCCTTCGCCCTGGCGCACCGGCACGCCGTTGTAGCGCATGCCCGACAGGTTGACCGCCTCCGCCTTGGTTTTGACGTTCCATGCCGCACGGCTCTCGGCGGTGAAGTCGTTCACCAGCATGTCGACCGCCTGCTGGATGCCACGATCAACGACTGCCGCCAGGCCGGGCGCGCCGAGCGCCACCCAGTCCTGGATCGGTTCGGGGCTGCGCGCGCCGGACATCGGGAACTGGTAGCTGTAGTCGCGCGTAAGGCGCGGCACCACCTTGATCTTGCCGTTCGACTTGACGCTGCGCTCGACGAACTGCGCATGCACCCGCACCGTCAGCTGGGTGAACTGGTTGTCCACCGAGTAGCTCGGCGTCAGCACCAGCGCCTGCGGCGGCAGCTGCGCTTTCTGTTGCGCGTCATGGGCTTCCCACACGGTCGGCATCACCGTGACCTGCGGGTTCGGCGAGATACCGTCGGAGACCAGCTTCGCGCGCAACGCCTCCTGCATTTTCTGGTTGAACGGATAGCCCACCAGCAGGTCGCGCAGCGGTACCACCGCCTCCTCGGCGTTCTTCACCTGCGAGTTCTGCACCGCGCTGCCGATCAGCGCGCCGATCAGGCCGAACTGCATGCCCATGTTCTGGGCCGTGGCGGGCACGACCACCCCGAGTTCCTGTTGCGCTTCGATGATCTCGACCGGCAGCTGCTCACCGAGCGGCATCGGCAGTTCGATCGGCTTCGCCGCCAAGCACAGGCCCGACCACGACAATGCCCACAGCAGTACGCATACGCGCTTCAACATGATTCCCTTCCCCTGAGTGATGTGCATGAAGGACGCGGCCGACGTGCGGCATCGCGTGCCGCATGGCGCACGTCCACCGCATATCGGTTCGTCGAAAAACCCCCTCTGGCGCCGGCCACCGGACATCCGGTCCCCACCGGCACGACAGGCAGCACCCCCGCGCTGCACGCGCACGATACGCGAACCGGCGCCCTCCGCACCATGCGTTGCAGCAGACCCGGCGGTCAGAGCCCCAGGTGGTCGCGCAGGGCGTGGCGCACGCGCTCGGCGTACTCCTGCGATCCGTAACGGCCGGCATCGAACACGCCGCCGGCGCCGGCCGCCTCCGCCAGCCCGGAGAACATCGGCCGCGGCACGATGACGACCTGCCAGGGCGCGTCGTCGTGGTCGGCGTCCTCGCTCCTGCGCACGTCGATGGCGGCCACGTTCGTGGTGGTCAGGCGCGTGCTCGTCTGCCGGCCCCAGGCACGGCGTTGCACGAGCACGGTGCGCGGCGGATAGGTCCAGTGGTCGCCCCAGCCGGACAGCCCGGCGCGGATGAACTGCACGCCGACATACGCGGCGCCGCCGACGATGATCGCGAAGAACGGCGAGGCGACATTCAGCGGCCACAGGCCGCGGCCGAGTTCCCACAGCGGCATGACGACGGCGAACGCACCGGCGGCGACGCAGCCCACGCGGATCGGCCACGGGAACTCGCGGCGCACCAGCGGCAGGTCGGCTTCGAAGACGTCGGCATCGTCGGCGGGCATGCCGCATGGTAGCCGCATCCGGCGTCGCCGCCCGCGCGCGCGTCGTAACGTTTTTGCAACGCTTTCGCGCACCGCGCATCCATGACCTCTGCGCCATGGACGTTGCGTATCGCTATGTATACTCGGTACGGCATGGCGGGTGCCCCTTCCCGCCTTCGAATCACGGAGCGATGTCATGGGTCTTGTACAGGCGGTGGTGGGTGCGGTCGGCGGCGTGCTGGGCGACCAGTGGAAGGATTTCTACACCGTGCCCGATGGCCTGCCGGCGACGGCGGCGCTGTTCGCGGCGGTACCGCGCGGCACCAACGCCGGGCGCGGCTCCAACACCAGCGGCTCGAGCAACATCATCACCAACGGCTCGAAGATCGTCGTGCCCGAAGGCTACGGCCTGCTGCTGATGCAGGACGGCGCGATCACCGCGTTCGTCGCCGAGCCGGGCGGCTACGAGTGGCGTTCGGACGACATCAACTCCAAGTCGATCTTCGCCGGCGACGGCCTCGTCTCGACCTTCATCACCCAGAGCTGGGAGCGCTTCAAGTTCGGCGGCCAGCCGGGCTCGCAGCAGGCGGCGTTCTTCGTCTCGCTGAAGGAACTGCCCGAGAACCGCTTCGGCACGCAGTCCGAGATCTACTGGGACGACGGCTTCCTCAACACCCAGGTCGGCGCGATCACGCGCGGCTCGTACACGCTGAAGATCGTCGACCCGATCCTGTTCGTGAAGAACTTCGTGCCGGCGTCGTACCTGCAGCCGGGCAAGGTGTTCGACTTCACCGACCTGGACAACGCGGCCGCCGGCCAGCTGTTCAACGAAGTCGTCGGCTCGCTGGCGCCGGCCTTCAGCCTGTACACGAACGATCCGTCCAAGGGCAACCGCATCACCAAGATCCAGCAGGATTCGCTGGGCTTCGCGCAGAGCCTGTCGGCCGCGGTGGAACAGGGCTACCAGTGGAAGTCCGACCGCGGCCTGGCCATCGTCAAGACCGCCATCGTCTCCATCGAGTACGACGCCACCACCCGTGAACTGCTGAAGACCGTGCAGCGCGCCGATGCGCTGGCCGGCTCGCGCGGCAACTCCAACCTGCAGGCCAGCGTCGCGCAGGGCATCCAGTCCGCCGGCGAAACCGGCGGTGCCGCCGGCCTGGTCGGCGTGGGCATGGCCTCGGGCATGGTCGGTGGCCTCGGCGCGTTGCAGCAGCCGGCCACGCCGGCAGCGCCTGCCGCGCCCGCGGCGGAGGATCCGGTCGCCAAGCTGCAGAAGGCCAAGCAGATGCTCGACCTCGGCCTGATCACCCAGGCCGACTACGACGCGCTGAAGGCGAAGGCACTGGGCCTGTAATCCGCACACCGCCCATGTCCAACCCGAACCGTCCGGCGCCCCCGCCGTTGCCGCCGGCCCCACCCGTGGGGCCCGGCTCGCCGCAGGATGTGCCGCCGCTGCCCGGCACGTTCCCGGTCGATCCCGCCACCCTGCCCGACGCCATCCGCGACGAGCTGCAGGCGCCCGATCCGGTCGCCATCGATACCGCCTCGGCCGAACTGCGCGACGGGCAGAACCACTGCCCGAAGTGCGGCGCCACCGACATCCGCCACAAGCCGGGCACCGACCTGCTGGTCTGCCTGTACTGCCGCAACGAGTGGGACGGCGCGCGTGTCGAGGAAGCCTTCGGCTTCGGCACCGGCCATGCCGACCTGCGCGGCACGGTCATCGCCTCCGGCGCGCGCAACATCGATGTCGACGCCGCGGCGCTGATGACCTTCAAGTGCACCGGCTGCGGCGCCGAGGTCACGGTCAACACCGAGAACGCGATGACGGCGCGCTGCCACTGGTGCCGCCACATGTTCGGCGTGAACGAACAGATCGCCAACGGCGCCGTGCCCGACGCGGTGCTGCCGTTCCATATCAAGAAGGACGACGCGGTCGCGCGCATCCGCCAGTTTGTCGACAAGCGGCGGCTGTTCGCACTGAAGGAGTTCAAGGAACAGTTCACGCCCGAGAACGTCGTCGGCGTGTACCTGCCCTACATGATCGTGGACGGCAACGCGAGCGCCGAGGTGTCGGGCAAGGGCGAGATCCTGATCCGCCGCTACACGCGCGGCACCGAGAAGAACAAGAAGACCTACTACGACGCCGACCTCTACCAGGTCGAGCGCCAGGTGGACTTCACCGTGGACGACCTGCCGCTGGAATCCTCGCGCGAGCGCGGCAACCTCGACAGCAGCGTCAACACGCAGAACATCATCAACACCATCCTGCCGTTCGATACCAAGAACGCGGTCAAGTGGAACGCCTCCTACCTGTCCGGCTTCACCTCCGAGAAGCGCGACACCGACGTGGAGCAGCTGCGGCCGCGGCTGGAAGACCAGCTGCTGTCGATCGCACGGTCGCAGGTCGAGGACTCGGTGAACCGCTACGACCGCGGCGTGCGCTGGGAACGCGAACGCCTGGACGTGCACGGCACGCGCTGGGTGTCGATGTACCTGCCGGTGTGGCTGTACTCGTACCACCAGCCCGGCCGCAACGGCGGCATGCTGCACTACATCGCGGTCAACGGCCGCACCGGCGAGACCATGGGCAGCGTGCCGGTGCAGCACTGGAAGCTGCTGCTGGCGGCGCTGACAGTGGGCACCTTCCTCGAGGGCATCGCCCTCGCCATCATCTGGGCGGGCGCATGAGCGACGACAACGGGCTATGGCTGTTGGCGATGGGCCCCGCGGGTGCCACCGCGCTGTACTGGGCGCTGTACCGCTACTACCGCAACACCGACAAGTCGCACGCCTTCGAGCGCGAGACCGACGTGGTCGCCAAGCCGGTCACCGGCAACGACCGCAAGATCGACGAGATCCGCGGCACCCAGCGCAGCGGCATCGACGGCGACAACGTCAGCGCCTACCGCCAGCGCGTGGAGCGCGTGCGCGGCGACAGCAGCTAGCGTTCACCGAAACTGATCCCCGGAGGCTGGGTTGGCTCCATCAACCCAGCATCGCGCCGTCCATCAGGCATCGTGGCCAGTCGACGAAGCGCGCCGGGTTTGCAATCCAGCCTACGAAGGCACGTCCACCTGCGACATCTCCACGGCACCGGGCGTCGCGCGATGGGCGCTGCGGTACGCCGTCGGCGTACAGCCCGTCGCGGTCTTGAACGCGCGGTTGAACGGGCCCAGCGAGGCGAAGCCGGCATCACCGCTGATGTCGAGGATAGTGGCGTCGTCGTCCGCGTCCGCCAGCCGCGCGCAGGCGTAGGCGATGCGGTGGCGGTTGATCATCTGGTTGAAGTTCTTCTCGCCCAGCCCCTGGGTGATCAGGCGGCTGAGTTTGTGTTCGGCGGTGCCCAGGCGCTGCGCGAGGTCCGCGACTTTCAGTTCCGGCTCGCGGTAGACCTGCAGCGCGTCAAGCTGCCGCCGCAAGGCGCGCGCCAGCCGCGCGTCCTCGTCGCCCAGCGGGCCGGGTGCCGCACGCGGCGCTTCCAGCGTGTCATGCGCCGTCAGCGGTGCGCGGCGGCGCTGCCACAGCGCCACATGGGTGAACAGAATGATCGCCATCGCGCACAGTGGGATCACCCCGCGGCGCACCTGCGTCAGCCCCGGCCAGGTGTCGGCCAGCGCGCCGATCAGCGTGGTGCCCAGCACGCAGGCGGCGAACAGCAGCAGGAAGGCGACGCGCAACCGGCGTTCGGCCTGTGGCCGCGAGGCGAGGCCGCCGCGTAGCGCTTCCAGGAAGGTCAGCACCAGCAGGGTGGAACTGGCCAGCGTCAGCAGGCTGTCCAGCCCGGAGGCCCACGGCGATGCCACGCCGTGCGTGCCGAGGGTGGCGCCGCGGTAGGCGGCGATCAGCAGGGCCACGCCGGCCGCGACCAGCACGTGCACCCGGCCCACCCCGCCTTCGCCGCGGAACAACGCGCGCGACACCAGCCAGAACCCGTTGCAGGTCGCGCTGCCGCCGATGGCGACCGCCCACAGCATCCAGGTCGGCGCGCCGTCCATCCACGGCGACATCAGCGAGAGCGCCATCGAGCCGCTGACCACGGCGAAGATCACGTCGATATCGCGCTTGGGGCGCTGCCACAGCAGCACCAGCAATGACGCCACCGCCACCGCGACGGCCACTCCGGTTGCGCCTGCCTGCCAGCCTTGCATGGTGTCGTCCTCGCGGGTCCCGGCACAGGGTGCGACAGCCGCCCCGCCCGGCCAAGCGCCATCGGTCATGCCCGCACGGCTGCACGCCGAATCGCCACGCGCGATCCGGCTGGCCGAATTCCGAATCGGCGAGACGCCCCGGCGGGCGCTGCGCATCGTGCGCGCTGTCCCCACCGGAGCTTCCGCCATGCCTGTCCCGCGTTCCCTGCCCGCCCCGCCCCGCATCCTCGCCTTGGGGGCCACCGCCTGGTTCATCGCCGCCACGTTCGGACAATGGGCGTTCGTGGCGTTCATCGTGCTGTTCTTCGGCGGGCCGGTGCTCGACGGCGATCTGTCGCCGCTCAACGCCAAGCCGCACGTCACCGGCTACGTGCCCGGCGATGTCATCGGCAACCTGCAGTTCGTCGGCCATGCGCTGCTGGCGGGGCTGGTGACCTTCGCCGGTGCGTGGCAACTGGTACCCGCCCTGCGTCGGCGCTGGCCCGCCCTGCACCGGTGGAATGGCCGCGTCTTCCTGTCGGTCGCCCTGGTCGTCACGCTGACCGGCTTCTATCTGGTCTGGGTGCGCGGCTCACAGCTGGGGCCGGCGAGCAACCTGTCGATCTCGTTGAACGGCCTGCTGATCGTGGTGTTCGCACTGCTGGCCTGGCGCAGTGCGCGGGCGAAGGACGTCGCCACGCACCGCCGTCATGCGCTGCGCGCCTACCTGCTGGTCAACGGGGTGTGGTTCCTGCGCATCGGCATCATGCTGGCCGGGCTGGTGCTCACGCCGCTGGGCATCACGATCGATTACACCGGCGCGCCCTTCATCCTGGTCAGCTTCGGCAGCTGGCTGCTGCCGCTGGCGGTGCTGACGCTGTACTTCGGCGCCGAGCGTTCGCGCCACGCAGGCGTGAAGGTCGCGATGGGCGCCTTGCTCTGGCTGCTCGCGCTGCTCACCGTGGCGGGCAGCGCGGCGGCGATCGCCTTCATGTGGTGGCCGGTGCTATAGGCCAACGCAACGTCGCTCCTACGTAGGCTGGGTTGGCAAACCCAGCGCTCGTGACAGGTCTGCGCTCTGCTGGGTTTACAACCCAGCCTACGGGGCCGCGCGTGTACAGGCGCTCGCCGCGCCGCCGACCAACGGCGCTTGACACATTTCGATGTTTAGCTAACTATCGCATCATGAGTCAGGTCTTCCGTGCCCTTTCCGATCCCACCCGCCGGCAGGTGCTGCAGTTGCTGCGCCAGGGCCCGATGAGCGCGGGCGAACTGAGCGATCAGTTCGATGTGTCCAAGCCGACGATGTCGGCGCATTTCGCGGTGTTGAAGGAGGCCGACCTGGTGCATGCGGAAAAGGTCGGCAAGTCGGTGATCTATCACTTGAAGCTGTCGGTGCTGGAAGACGCGCTGCTCGGCTTCGTCCACTCGTTCGGTGCGGGCAAGGCCGCGCCGAAGGCCAAGAAGGAGTCGTCGCGATGAACAGAGAAGTGGCTACCAGTCTGGCGTGGGGCATCGGCATCGTGGTGCTGGCGCTGTGCGCGACGTTCGCCCGCAAGCAGGGGTGATCGACAGCGAGATGGTCGACCGCATCGTGATGGGCGCGGTGGGGTTGATGGTGGCCTGGTTCGGCAACCAGATGCCGAAGCGGTTCGTGCCCAGTGCGCGGGCGCGGCAGGCGCAGCGCGTGGCCGGCTGGTCGCTGGCGCTCAGCGGCCTGGTCTATGCGGGGTTCTGGATCGCCGCGCCGAAGGACGTGGCGGTAATCGGCGGCACGCTAGCGGTGCTGCTGGGTATCGCGGTGACGGTGGTCTATTGCCTGTCGCTGCGGAACAAGGCGCGGGTTTCGGGCGCCTGAGATGCGCGTGGTGAAACCCCTCGTTCGTGATCGTCAGGGGTCGCGTGACAGGCAGGCCTGCATCCACGGCTCCGCCAGCAGCGCGTCCCGCTGGTCGTCCGCCATAGGCACCGCCCGGTAATAGGGAAAGCAAGATCCGTCCGCACGCGTCAGGTCGGAGAGCATGCCTTCGCAGAGCCGCAGCGGCTTGTCGATACGTTGCCAGCCATCCTTGCACTCGGTGTCGGTCTCGGAACCGGGGCGACCACATATCTGCGTGCGCCTGGCTTCGGTAGAGGAGATCGCGTGCGCGACGACCCTGCCCTCGTAGGTTTTGCCTGACGCGAAGTAGAACCAGGTGCCGCAGATGCGGTCGCCGTGCTGCAGCAGTCGGTAGCGACTGCACTCTTCCGGCGATGTTGTGCCTTCGCACGCCTCCCATTCCCCGGCAAGAGCGCCGGCGATTGGCGCCGCCGGAACATCCTGCGGCGTAACCGACGCGGGGCGGATAGCTGACGGCTCGGCACCGAGTCCCGTGCATCCGCCCACGCTCAACACCCCCACCACGATCCAGATACGCATCCAGAATCCCTCCCGACCAGCGTTACCCCATGCTACGACGCGGGAGGGCATGGCGGTGATCGGAGGTTCGCGGTCCCGTAGGCTGGGTTGCAAACCCAGCAGAGCGCGGCACGACCGATGCACGAGACCCGCCCGACACCGCACCCAGGCGTTCCGGCTGATACTTCAGCCTAAGTGTGAGTAGAACCACCCTCTTACACGGATGCATGCACCTATTTGGTGAAACGTTCGATGTTTTTCGGTGTCGCGACACCGTTAGTGTGAGAAGAAACACCGTTCTACATGGAACGTTCGATCTTAGTGTGAGAAGAAACACCGATTTAGGTGGAACGTTCGATCTTAGTGTGAGAAGAAACACCGATTTAGGTGGAACGTTGGATCTTAGTGTGAGAAGAAACACCGATTTAGGTGGAACGTTGGATCTTAGTGAGAGAAGAAACACCGTTTTAGATGGAACGTTGGATCTTAGTGAGAGAAGAAACACGCTCTGAGATGGAACATTGGATGTTTTTCGGTGTCGCGACACTGTTAGTGAGAGAAGAAACACCACAAGTGTGTGTACGTAATCGACAACGCGGCGGAGATCGTCGTCGTCACGCACCAGGTGCTCCCAATAGCGTCGTTGCCAGATGCCCCGCTCCCGGCGGGCGATACGCCGCGATGATCGACGTTCATGGATGGCCAACGCTCGGCTGAAACCGGATTTGATCTGCGCCCAGCGGTTGGCATTGTCGGCGTCGCCGTCCGGCAACCGCCACACGCAATGCAGATGGTCGGGCATCACCACGATAGCCAGCAGATGGAACGGTCGCGCCGCCTTCGCCGCCCGGAATGCGTCGCGCAGCAGGTCGATGTGTTCGACGAGCAAGCCGCGGCGACGCTCCAGCAGGTTCACGGTGAAGAAGTAGGTGCCGCCCGGCACCCAAACGCGGCGGTAATTCGACATGGCGGCAGCGTGCCGGAGGCATCACGCGATCACCGTCGCCGCAGATCCCCCATCCATGTCGGAGAAGTCCGACCCGCGCAAGCCGCACGCCGGTGGGCCGAGGCCCACCCTACGCCATCCATCACCGCCCGACGCGCCCCGCTATCCCATCAAGCGTAGGGCGGGCTCAAGCCCGCCTTACGGGTTTAAGCCCGCCTTACGTGTTCATTGAAACTGCGTTCGCTCCAATGCCTTTCGGAGTGATTCCACATATCTTGGAAAGTCTTTGACCACTTCGTCGGAGCTTACGCTTGCCTCCACCTCAAGACTTCCCTTTCCAACCGTCGCGGAGACGCTCCAACCAGCCTCTTGCAAGACATCTCTGACGTTATCTCTAGCCTTAGCAATTGCGTCTCCCAGTCGCCCCCTGTTATCCGCCTCGCCGGCCACGCGACGAATGCCAAGCCGGACATCTCTAGAACTCTCGTCACCCCGAACAGTAACTACTAATCCGGTACCAAAATTCTTAACAATTGAGAACGCCTCAGGGTCCCAATCATACTGAGACAACATTGGCGTTCGGGCCGCAAGTTCTTCCGCAATCATCTCGACAGACTCGATCCCTGTCGGATCATGATGCGTTTGGCGCAAAAGCGACAATTCAGAACGAAGCTGAATGACATCCCATCGTTTCTTCTGCTCCTCCTGAGTAGCCGAGCGGATCAGGCGACAGACGCGCTGCGGAAGGGACTTCCAACTATGCCCCCTAGGTCGCTGCACAGCCGACGATAACGTGGAAGTCCAAGTGCTGTGCGCATGCTCACCGGGAGCAGGATCTCTAGCTGAGACCATGTAGAACAACGTCATCCCGATTCCGTAAGAATCAACAGACGCATGCTGAGTAGACACACCATTTTTTCGCTGAACTTGCTCAGGAGCGAGGTAGCCAGACAACTGTGAACCAAATATTACTGATTTCTCCACAGATCCACGATGCCATGACAGATCGAAATCAAGCACCTTCAGCTCAATATCCTCCCCATGCCAGTAGTTAGAGACAATCATATTTGGAGGACGTATGTCTCTGTGCAGAACCCTCTCCGGCAAAGCGTGAGCACTCGAAACTACGCTAGTCAGCTGATATGCAATTTCTATTATCTGATTCCACTCATCCAGAGTATTTGACTTAACGACCTCATTTAGGTTTGGCCCATCAACCCACTCCATGATCAGCGTCGCCGGTATTTCGCTCGCATCCACGTAGCCCACAACCCCTGCTAACGAGTAGCTTTGCAGTATCCCAAGAGACCTGACGCCTCTTCGGAAGGCATCTAAAAGATCCCGCTTCTTGCGAATTTCGGCGTGCAGCAACTTGATTGCGAAACTCTTACCATTTGAATCAATTGCACGGAAAACAATACCGAATGCACCTCTGGCAACCTCCTCAACAAGCTCATAGCCAAGAAACTTATTTTCTCCACTATCCGTGCTTGTATACCAGGCAGCATGAATTGCGCGGTCATATGCCTTCGAGAATTCCTCGTACTTTCTTATGTCGTCCTCAGACCTTGAGGCCAATAAGCTTGAGGCAAATGAGTTCAACTCAGACCTTATTTGCTCAGGATCCTTCCCGACGAGATCAGCCACCGAGCTGATAGCTGGACTCCCCAATGGCAGCGTCAGAGCAACAGGAGGCGAAGGCTCCGCCTCTGGCTGAACGTGGGCCTCTAGATCCAGAAGTATGCCCTGAAGCTCGGGATGCTCAACCGAACTTGGCTTGTATCGTATGACCCTTACGTTATTCTTCTCCGCCCACAAATCACCGGCGGCATCACGCCTGTCCGTTATCCAATAGTGCGGATTCGTTCGGAGACCGTAGCGCTCAATTCGCTCAAGATGTCCACCGACAGCAACATCATCCGCAGATATCCCAAGGAAGAGCACTGTGGTGGACGCAAGTAGCGCTGTCATGTAGTGCTGGTACGACTCCATCTCAGCTAGAGATTTCAAGGAATCATGCGTAAATATCCAGCTGTCAACATCATCTTCAACGCCATGCAAGTTACATACGAATTGACGCGGACTATTCAACGTGTGCGCATGGCCACCGACGTCTTTCCCCTTGAACTCGATCAACCCTTTGTAGCCAGCCTCAGTGAAAGCCCTTGTAGCTAAGCGATCAAGGTTTAGATTTATCAAGCCAGAGGGGCGCAAACCCCATAAGGAACGATACGCCGGAGGCACAGTCGCGGATGCACTTTTTGACAAAGCATCACGGATTGCCTCTCTATAGCTCGTAAAGCCAAGCTCCACTTGCAAACGCTGGAAGGCAACCCAAGGGTTTTCCTCCTGCTTTATCGCTTTGACTCGAGTCTCTCTTTGACCGTCTGGGATATCAAGCTCTCGAAGCTTCTCATCTAGCCGAGTCTCCAGCCTTCGTTGCAGAGCTTGCCAAGTAGGAATTCCGGCAGACGCACTAAGACCAGCACCAGTCCAGATCACCAAGCGTCTGGTCCGCGTTGCAACAATCGTCTTAAGCTCATCCAAAGCACTCATAAAATCTCCAGATGCTCAGTCATTTGCAACTAACGAGAGCGACACGCAGGAAAACGCGCGAAGGATTCACTCTGCTACTACGCCCCATTCCCTAGGCAATACCGTATCAGCGATGCGGGGTGTACGGACACGCCCGACACACAGAGAGCCGTTTCGACCGACCAGTTCATTTCCGCAACGAACGATTGCTTTGGTTTGAAATGGCTATGGCCACAGCGTGACTGACCCAGTAATGTCCATTCACCCTCCACGCTTCTCCCCTCAATGACCGCCCCCACCCCCGCCGTCCGCATCCCCGCATGACCCCTGCGCTAAGCCGCACCCGCGCGGCGTTGCTCCACCCGCTGGACAGGGAAGACGTCTACATCAAACAGAAGGAGCGCCGGATCGGCGTCCTGGTCAGCTTGTTGGTGCACATCCTGTTCGTGCTGGCCCTGCTGTACACCTCCCAGCTGGAGCTGGCCCCGCCCGAGGGCAGCAGCAGCGGCGGCGCGCGCGTCAAAGTGGACTTCCTGGGCGAGACCGACCGTGACGACCAGCGCCCGCCCGTCCCGCCGACCGGCGTCCAGGCCCCGCGCGAACGCCCCAAGCCCCTCAAACCCCTGGTGACCACCCCCGTCACCTCGCCCGTCGACGCCACCCGCGTTACCGAGGCCGAGAACCCCGTGGCCGAAGAAGAAGCCGCGCCCCAACCGACCTCGTCCGAACAAGCCCTGCCCCAACCCCAGACCCGGCCGCCCGCCAGCCAACCGGCGTGGCGCCGCTCCGCCCAATGGGGCCAACCGCCCGGCATGCTCGCCCAGGACACCGCCCCCGAAAACCGCGGCTATACCACCGGCACCGGCCGCAGCGAAGGCCGTGGCCAGGACAACGCCGCCAGCCCCAGCATGGATGTAGACGGCCACCAGATCTATTACGACCTGCGCAACGAGATCCGCGTGCAGGAATGGCAGGCCCGCGGCATGACCGAACTCTCCTTCCCCCTGCCCGGCCGCCGCGAATACATGGTCTGCCCCCTGGAGATCGTCGCCCGCCGCGGCTCCGGCGGCTGCCGCCTGGTGCAACCGAACGACCCCGCCATGGCCGGCATCGGCGACGCCCGCGATGTGGTCACCGTCGAGCGCGTCTACCGCCGCGGCGAACTGATCTGGCGCGGGCCGGGGGCGTACCGGTAGGCATCGACCCCGCGACACCGTAGGGCGGGCTCAAGCCCGCCATCGCACGCCATGACGGCGGGCTTGAGCCCGCCCTACGTGAAGCGACGTCGGTTGCGTGCAAAGAAAAACCCCGCCGAGGCGGGGTTTTCGTTTGCTGCGGTTTACATATTCCGCCGGTACTCGCCACCCACGTCGTACAGCGCGTGGCTGATCTGGCCCAGGCTGTGGGTCTTGACCGCTTCGACGAGCGCGGCGAACACGTTGCGGCGTTCGCGGGCGGTGCGCTGCAGGTAGGCCAGGCCGTGGCCGTCGTGGACTTCGGGGTCGGCGTGTTCTTCCAGCGCGGTGGCGTGGCTGTGGTCGGTCTCGCCTTCCGGCGCCAGGCCGTTGCGCGAGGCCTGCCAGGCGCGGACGTTGGCGATCTGCTGGCCCTTCTCTTCCTCGGTCGAGCGGATCAGCTCGATCTCGGTGGCGATCTCGCCGCCGTGCTCGCGCGGCAGGAAGGTGTTCACGCCCACCAGCGGCAGGCTGCCGTCGTGCTTCTTGTGTTCGTAGTACAGCGACTCTTCCTGGATCTTGCCGCGCTGGTACATGGTGTCCATCGCGCCGAGCACGCCGCCGCGCTCGCTGATGGCTTCGAATTCCTTGTAGACCGCCTCTTCCACGATGTCGGTCAGCTGGTCGACGACGAAACTGCCCTGCCAGGGGTTCTCGTTGAAGTTCAGCCCCAGCTCCTTGTTGATGATCATCTGGATGGCGACCGCGCGGCGCACGCTTTCTTCCGTCGGCGTGGTGATCGCCTCGTCGTACGCGTTGGTGTGCAGGCTGTTGCAGTTGTCGAACAACGCGTACAGCGCCTGCAGTGTGGTGCGGATGTCGTTGAACTGGATTTCCTGCGCGTGCAGCGACCGGCCGGAGGTCTGGATGTGGTACTTCATCATCTGGCTGCGCTCGTTGGCGCCGTAGCGTTCACGCATCGCTCTTGCCCAGATGCGGCGGGCGACGCGGCCGATGACGGTGTACTCCGGGTCCATGCCGTTGCTGAAGAAGAACGATAGGTTGGGCGCGAAGTCGTCGATCTTCATGCCACGCGCCAGGTAGTACTCGACGATGGTGAAGCCGTTGGACAGCGTGAAAGCGAGCTGGCTGATCGGGTTCGCCCCGGCCTCGGCGATGTGGTACCCACTGATGCTCACCGAGTAGAAATTGCGCACCGCGTGGTCGACGAAGTACTGCTGGATGTCGCCCATCATGCGCAGGGCGAACTCGGTGCTGAAGATGCAGGTGTTCTGCGCCTGGTCTTCCTTGAGGATGTCGGCCTGCACGGTGCCGCGCACGGTGGCCAGCGTCT